>ERZ832317.26-NODE-26-length-182147-cov-46.981037_pt1 | contig 182147 bp, 173 predicted proteins | sample MGYA00519695_ERZ832317 | MGnify/ENA primary metagenome ERZ832317 (study PRJEB31850, sample SAMEA3708726) | human gut metagenome | biome: human gut; feature: human-associated habitat; material: faeces | place: China | collected 2014 ...
GGGGTATAGCTCAGTTGGTAGAGCAGCGGTCTCCAAAACCGCGTGCCGAGGGTTCGAATCCTTCTGCCCCTGCCAGAGTGTTTTCTAAGTCGTAGACGTTTTGTCTGCGGCTTTTTTTTGTTTATCTGCTACAAATTTTGCAGTATCAATTTGTATAAAAATACAATTTATTGGCAATTTATAAATAAAACTATTGACAAAATTATGATGTTGATTTAAGATATGGGTGTAGTTGCACCTTGCCAAACTCATGAGCGAATATTTTCTCCTTTGCGACAAAGAGAAATAGTCTTATTTACCTCAAACGGAAACATAATAGAATATAATAAAAGCGGTACCGAAATGCTTGGCACTGCTTCTGGGAAAGGAAATTCATATGATATACAAAATAACCTTGTTTGACGCCAACTGTCCCTCATGCACAAGCGGCACAGCTTCGTTTTTTACTGAGGATATCGACGAATTTGAACACAATTATTTTTCTGATGAAAATGTGGAATCGAACCAGCTTGAAGCACAGAAACAACGCTATTTCCGCAGTAAGGCAGGGGAAATTGTCACCGACTATTACTCCGATGCCCATGAGCTGAACATTTTTCAGTATGCAGAATATGGCACTATCGAAAAGCGAAAGACTTTTCATTACAAGGACAAGACCTTTGAACTTCACAACGGATATTTAATTCCTTGTCCTATATACGCCGCAGAAGCTATTGTCGAGCTGGCGCAGATAGCGTTTAAAAAGAACCCTGATGAGGAGGGTGAAAAGTATCTTGTGGCAAGATATTCACTGAGGGGAGTGTGCTGTAAATACACTTTTGGGAGCAATAAGGATAAGTTCGAGGACTGCACCCCTTATGGAAATCCTATTATCAAGACCTGCTATCCTGAAGATCTGCCGTACAAAGGTGAAAAAGAAATCTATTCTGATTGCAAACTGTCAACATTTGCATGGGTGGAGCTGTATCAAAACTGTTTCAAGGGCGACCATGTCAATGGCTATGAGATAGAAGAGCCTACAGAAGAACAGCTTGCGTGGATAATGCGTGATATTCCAGGGGAGGCAGGCTAGTCTGCGGTGATGACACTGCCTATATCAATGTCGTTTTCTCTGAGATATCGGTCAGCTATTTTCAACCATTTTTGTGTGCCGTCAGAGCTTTCGATCAAAACACTGCACATGAGTTCGCTGTCCTCCGGTATGCCCTCGCAACCGTAATCCTCTTCACTTATGTCTATAACTTTGTATTTCATGCTTTCAAGACCTTTCCGGTGTGATATTGATGATACTATAATTATAGCACAGCATTAATTTTTTTCAAGAGAAATATACTAAGCACGGCACATGACCGTGCTTTTTTGTTAGGTCGATTGTTAATAAAATGTAAAATATCTCTACAACCTGTTGACTTGGAGCTAACTCCAGGTGGTACAATATAAGTAAGCTAAAGCTAAGAAAAATTATAAATAAAACAGGAGGAAATGAAAATGTATCTTGAAAAAATAAACTCACCTGCTGACGTTAAAAAGCTCACTGTTGATGAAATGACAGCGCTGGCTGAGGAAATGAGAAAGGCTCTGCTTTTCAGGCTCAGCAAGCATGGCGGACATTTTGGTCCTAACTTCGGCATGGTGGAAGCCACTATCGCAATGCACTATGTTTTTGAGTCCCCTAAGGACAAGATAGTTTTTGACGTTTCACATCAAAGCTATCCGCATAAAATTCTCACAGGCAGAAAGGAGTCCTACCTTGACGCTGACAAGTTCGATGATATCTCAGGCTACACAAACCCAGAGGAGAGCGAGCATGACTTTTTTACGGTTGGCCATACTTCCACTTCTGTGAGCCTTGCAAGCGGTCTTGCAAAGGCTAGAGATCTCAAGGGCGAGGAGGGCAATGTTATCGCTGTTATCGGCGACGGCTCTCTCAGCGGTGGCGAAGCTCTGGAGGGTATCGACTTTGCAGGGGAAATGGATACAAACTTCATCATCGTTGTGAACGATAACGATATGTCTATCGCAGAAAACCACGGCGGTATGTACAGAAATCTCAAGCTTCTTCGTGATACCGAGGGCAAGGCTGAATGTAACCTTTTCAAGGCAATGGGCCTTGACTATGTTTTCGTTAAGGACGGCAACGATATTCCTTCGCTTATTGAGGCTTTTGAGGGCGTAAAGGACAGCAAAAAGCCTGTTGCCGTTCACATTGTGACACAAAAGGGCAAGGGCTATGCTCCTGCGGAAAAGGATAAGGAAACATGGCACTGGCATATGCCCTTCGACCCTGAAACAGGCAAGTCCCTTTACAATTCTGAGGGCGAGGATTACGGAACTGTTACCTGCAATTATCTTCTTGAGAAAATGCAGGCTGACAAGTCCGTGTGTGCTATAACCTCCGCTACTCCGACAGTTTTCGGCTTCACTCCTGATGTCAGGAAGAAAGCAGGCAGGCAGTTTATGGACGTGGGAATTGCGGAGGAACACGCAATGGCTCTTGCCTCAGGTATAGCAAAGAACGGTGGAAAGCCTTTCTACGGTGTTTACAGCTCGTTCTTACAGCGTACCTATGACCAGCTTTCTCAGGACGTTTGCATAAATAAAAGCCCTGTTACAATAGCTGTTTTTGCGGCTTCGGTTTACGGCATGAGTGACGTTACTCACCTTGGAATTTACGACATACCGATGATATCAAATATCCCTGAGCTTGTTTATCTTGCACCTGTAACAAAGGAAGAATATCTTGCAATGCTGGATTGGTCCCTTGAACAGAACGAACACCCTGTTGCAATAAGAGTTCCTGCAAGCCTTGTTTCAGACGGCAAGCCTTTCACAAAGGATCTTTCAAAGCTCAACAAGTATGAGATCACACAGCAGGGAAGTCAGGTGGCTGTTATCGCACTTGGCTCGTTCTACGGCATGGGCGTTGAAGCCGCAAAGCTTATCGAGAAAAAAACAGGTGTCAAGGCTACTGTAATAAACCCTTACTACATCACAGGCATTGACAAGGAAATGCTTGAAAGCCTCAAGGCTGACCACAATACCGTTATCACTCTTGAGGACGGTGTTCTTGAAGGCGGCTTTGGCGAGAAGATAGCAAGATTTTATGGCGACAGTGATGTAAAGACCCTTTGCTTTGGTCTTGAAAAGAAGTTCTATGACCGCTATGACCCTGCCGAGGTGCTGAAAGAAAATCATCTTACCCCTGAGCAGATAGCTGAGGACGTTATAAAAACTCTTTGATCTTTGAGGTGACAATATGAAAAATATACTTGTTATATCCGCAAGCCCTAGAAGGGGCGGAAATTCCGACGTGCTTTGCGATGAGTTCATAAAGGGTGCACAGCAGGTGGGACACAAGGCGGAAAAAATATTTCTCAGGAACTTTAAGGTGAACTACTGCACAGGCTGCGGCGTTTGCAACAGCACTCACAAGTGCGTGCAGAAAGACGATATGGCGGAGATAATGGACAAAATGGTGAACGCTGACGTTATCGTTTTTGCAACGCCTGTTTATTTCTACACCATGGACGCTCAGCTCAAGACACTCATTGACAGAACAGTGCCGAGATACACTGAAATGGTAAACAAAGAAGTGTATTATATACTCACTGCGGCTGATGCCAATGCCGCTAACCTTGAAAAGACAGTTGAGAGCATAAGGGGTTTTACTCTTGACTGTCTTGACGGGGCAGTTGAAAAGGGTATCCTTTATGGCACAGGCGTGTGGGAAAAGGGCGAAGTGCAGAGCAGTGCACACATGAAAACCGCTTACGAAATGGGACTTCATTCATAAAATCCATTTGGAAGAGAGCTTGCTTTGGCAGGCTCTTTTTTCTTGATTAAAAATGCAAATCGTGATATACTATAATAAGTTAAGAAACATCAAGGAGAGAGAAAAATGCTATTTAGTGAAGAGGCTATCGGCTTTTTGTTTGAAAATCATACGAGAGATAGTAAGGAATGGTTCAAGGAGCATAAGGCGGATTATCACAGGCTCATAGAAGAGCCTTTTGCGGAGCTTATCACTGCGCTCACGCCCATAATGAACGATATTGACAGCAGGATAGTATGTAACCCGAAAAAGATTTCAAGGCTTTACAAAGACGCACGTTACAACAAGGGCGGACCGATATTCAGAGAGAGCGTGTGGTGTTCTTTGAAATGCCAGCGTGACAAAAGCGAATATCACCCCATGCCTGAGTTTTATTTCTATATCTCTACCCACGGCTTCGGCTATGGTTGTGGATATTACAAAACCGACAGAGAAAGCATGGACGAAATGAGGGCGATGATACTTGCAGGGACGCAGGAATATAAAAAGGCTCACAAGGCGCTGAAAGACAACAGCAAGTTCGTTTTGTTCGGTGACGAGTATAAACGTGACCATTTTCCAAATGCCAGCCGTGAGGACGCTTTGTGGCTCAATAAAAAGGATATCGGTGTAAGTTTTGACAGTGAAGACCCTAAGCTGCTTTTCAACGTGAATTTGCTGGACACAGTATGCGGTGACCTTGCTTCTCTTGGAGATGTATACAGATTTTTTATGAGGGCGGAGGATAATATTTTGCAGAAAAAAGTAAAATAGCGGAGAAATTGTGTCTTGTTTGAGAATGCTTTCTGACAATTTTGTGTAAAACGCTATAAATTTTCTGGTTGTTTTATTGAAATATACAATTTATATGCTATTTGTTCAAAGAAATATTGACAGTGAATTGATTATATGTTATACTTTTATTATCCGAGGCACCGATGAAGTAAGGTGTATACTATGGGTGGATAAAAAATTATAAAGGCAAGACGTTTGAAATCTTTTGAACGATGTTGTCATGAAGGGGATCAGTGTGTGCGGCAGGCTTTTTATAGAATTACCTGCGGTGCAGCAAAAAGAGTGATAAAAAAATGCTCTCCGAGGTTTTCGGAAAGCATTGCAGAGCGTAGCTTATTTATCTTTTCACAGCCTGTGCAGCGAAATGCTGACAGGTCTTTTTGTTTATATGGATATGTTTGCTTAGGCTGACTTTAAATATGATATGTAATTCTGTCGGCAAAGATAGTTATAAGAGGCAGAGTTACAGCACTGAGAATAGTGGTGACTGTAAAGATCTCTGAAGCTGTTTTAGGGTCCTTGTCAAGATTTACAGCGAACATTGTACACATGGTCGCTGCAGGGCAGGCGGCGGCTATGGTAACTGTCATAAGAACTATTGGAGGAGGGTTTAATATCCACGCTGCAAGGAAGCCTGCAACAGGGAGTATTATGAGTTTGCACAGTGAAACGTAGTAGATACGGCGGTTTTGAAGGGCTTTCAAAACGTTGGTCTGTGCGGCTGTTGCACCTGCTATCACCATGGCGATAGGCGTGTTCATATCTGCTATGTACTGCAAAGCTGTTGCAGGAACTTTCGGCAGTCTGATATTTGTAAGATAGCAAATAAGACCGACCACAACGGCTATAACTGACGGTGAGATAAGGGCTTTCACAAGAGAAGAAAAGTCACGCTCGCCTTTCATTGTCATAAGTCCGTGCGTCCAGATAAGGACGTTGAAGAACGTAAGATATGCCGTAAGATACAAAACGCCCTCTGAGCCGTAAATGCCGTTTATAAGGGGTATGCACATGAATGCACAGTTTGAATATATTGACGAAACACGCTCCACCGCAAGGTCGGGAGTCTTTTTTCTTATAAGAACATAGGTGAGCAAGATAGTCACTGCATAGGATATCGCTGACAGCAGAAAAGACCACAGCAATCCATGCACAAGGCTCTTGTCATATTTTGACTGATAGGACATGAATATAAGCACAGGATTGATTATATTCAGTGCGAATGAGGACAACTGTTTTGTGCCGTCCTTTGTGATTATCCCTTTTAAATAGCAAAATGCGCCTATAATAAGGATAATGAACATTATTATTATCTGGTTTCCGATTATCAGACCTGCTTCCATTTTTACTTCCTCTTTCACATATATTTTTCTTCTTTAGGTGTTCTTTCGTCAGAATACCCAAATAGTATATCAGACTTTTGTGAAAAAAGCATGAACTCACAGTATACATTGATGGGCGATTTTTGTATTTTTATGTGCGTAAATAAGGTAAAAAAGCAAATAATGCACCGATCTTTACACTCCGCCTTATCTCTTGACATAAAAGTTTAAGGGGTGTATAATGTTAAGAGCAGTATTGTCTTGAAAAAGAAATATAGTACATGGTCTGAAAGGATATTTACATATGGATATAAAGAAAATATGTGCGGCTCTCTGCGCTTGCGTGGTATGCTTGTGTGCAGCGGGCTGTTCAAAGGATAGTAAGGACAGCTCTTCTGCCACAGAGAGCAAGGCGAACGTTTCGACGGCCGACAATGCAGACGGCGAAAAGTCTGAGGACAGCAAGGGCAACGAGAGTGATGCAGACAGTAAGGTATTGAACGAGCAGGGTGGGCTTATTACAAAAACCGCTGCGATCTTTGACGGCGACTACACTCTGAAAACGACCTGCACAGAGGCCGACGGCTCAAAGCAGGAGGTAGTAAGAGCCAAAAAGGGCGGAAACATCTATCTGAAAGTCACATCGGATATAGGCACCAGCGGATTTATCTATGTTGACGGAGCAGGATATGATTACGATAACGTGACCGGTGTTTATCACAAGTCAGACGTGACGGAGCTTGACGGCGTTCTTGAAAGCATAGTCAAGCAAAACCTGCCGAGAACCTATGGTCATATAAACAGTGATGAGGCTGATGATTTCGATATCGAGGAGTACACTTATACGGGCGACACATACATTACTGCTATCGACCTGTATTTTGATAAATCTGACGGAAGCTTAAAAAAATACACGCAGACCTTTACCATTGAAGGCTCAGATGATACAGTTTCAGAATACACTGTTGACGAGCTTTCGGGGGACGCTGACGACAGCCTGTTTGACGTATCTCAGGCGACGAGTCTTGTGGACTTTGACAGTATGTCAGAGGATCAGAGGCTTGGCTATTGTCAGGGTATCTTCAACAAAGCAGGCGTTACAACAGACGATCTCAGTGCAGGAGGATATCAGACGGACGATCTTAAGACCATATCCTATGACAGTTTTGTGAGCCTTGTTTACACATACGGCTACAAGCCTGCACAGCAGTAAGTCAAAATGCACAATTTCAGCGTGGAGATTTGTTGAAAACGCAGGGCGGAAAATGCCCTCTCTATGCTTTACTTGTATGCGTTTTTTTGGTATAATTATAGGTGCGGTCTTTACCGCATAAAAACGTATGCTTACAAGAGGATATATATAAATGAATATACTAAAGTTTTTGAAGCCGAAGGCTTGCGTGGATTTTGTCTATGATGACAACACAGCAAGGCAGGCTCTTGAGAAAATGAAAAATCACGGATTTACCGCTGTGCCTGTTATCGACCGTGAGGGCAGATATGTAAAGACCCTTGCAGAGGGCGACTTTCTGTGGTTTATGCTCAATAATGGCATTCAGGATATGCGTGAGCTGGAGAAATATAGGATAAGCGAGATAACAAGGCGTGTCAGAATGAAACCCGTCTATGTTTATTCTACTATCGAGGATCTGATACTTCTTTCAATGGATCAGAACTTTGTGCCTGTTATTGATGACAGGGAAGTTTTTATAGGTATTGTGACGAGAAGAGATATACTTAAATATTGTCACGATACTCTTAACGAGTATGAAGCGAAATATGGTCATAAGGAAGAAAAAGAGGAGATAGGTGCAGTATAAGCACTAGGAAAGGAATTGTTGTAAAAATGAAGAGGACAAACAAAAAGGGCGGTGCAGCTATAGTTGCTGTGCTTATAGTTATAATGCTTGTGGCTGTTGGCTCGGCGGCACTGGTGGTGACAGGAAGATATACCATTCAGGCAAGCAAGGTGGCAGACGCAGTTGTTAAGGTGAACAGCAAACCTGAGGAAAGCTCTTCTGAGGAGGTTTCAGAGGTTGACGACCTTTCATCAGTTGTGGAAGAGCCTGTGAGCAATTATCCTGTGAAGTCTGCAAATTATCAGGATATAAATATAAAGGGTATGACAGCAAACACAGCTATACTTGTTGACGCTGACACAAACGAGATAGTTGCAGGTTATAATTACGAGAAAAAGGTATATCCTGCTTCTCTTACAAAGATGCTTACGCTTCTTGTAGCCGCAGAGAATATTCAGGATATGGACGCTACATATAAGTTCACAAGCGATGATATAGATCCTCTTATCGAGGACAACGCATCAAGAGCAGGCTTTGAAGCCGGGGAAGCTGTTACAATGAAAGACTTGCTTTATTCAGCTATCCTTGTGAGCGGTGCTGACGGCACAACAGGTCTTGCAAACGCAGTTGCAGGTTCAGAGGAGAAGTTCGTTGAGCTTATGAACGCTAAGATCCAGGAGCTTGGTCTTACCGGCACGAAGTTTGTGAATGCAAGCGGTCTGCACAACAAAAATCATTATTCCACAGCGCAGGATATCGCAGTTATCACAAAGGCGGCTATGGATAACGAAACTTGCCGTGAAGTGCTTACAGCAACAAAGTACACAACTACAAAGACAAAACAGCACAAGGACGGTATCGAGCTTACAAGCATTGTTGCACAGAGAATTGAGGGCTACTATGTGGATTGTGACGGTGACGGCGAGGCTGACGACGGCATAAGCATCGAGGGCGGAAAGACAGGCTTCACCGACGAAGCAAAGTACACCCTTTCAACTATACTTGATGATAACGGACACACATACATTTGTGTTACAACAAAATCTAAGGACGAGCTGAAGTCTGTTGAGGATCAGATAGCTATTTATGAAAAGTATCTGGGCGGCAATGCTTCTGATAATAAAGACAAGGACAGCAAAACGGACACTGACACGTCTTCTGTTTCTGAGGTCGAGGATTAATTAGACAGGATAAAAAATAAATGCGGATATCGTGGAGGTATCCGCATTTTTAATGTTTTTTGCAATCACGTCTTTGTTCGTCTACGCAAATTTGTGATAAGCTAAACGTTGAAACTCTCCGAACGGGACGTCGTATTTCTGCAAAGCGGAAATTGCGCCGTCCCCTATATGAATGGGCAAAATGTTCATCATAAAAGCTTTTGTACCACCTTGGTGACCTTGGAAAGGTCATCACAGCAGGCATACAGAAGCTTTTTTGTTTCCTCGTCAGGCTGTGAAAGGTCGGGTATCATAACAGGCTTGCAACCTGCGGCGTGGGCGGAGCGTATGCCGTTTGGTGAGTCCTCGAGGGCAATGCACTCGCCAGGGTCAAGCCCCAGCTCCTTTGCGGCGGCGAGATAAATATCAGGGGCAGGCTTGCCGTTTTCTATCATGTTTCCGCAGATAAGCTTGTCAAATCTGTCAATGATATTTATAGAACTGAGATACAGCGTGGTGCGCTGTAGGTCGGTGGCAGTGGCAACGGCTTTTTTCAGCCCTGTGCTGTCAAGATAGTCAAGAAGCTCATCAAGCCCTTTTTTCTTTTCTATGCCGTTTTGCCTGATAAACTCGTTCATAAGCTCGATACGCTTTGCACGAACTTTGTAGTAATCAAAATCCTCTCCGAAAATGCCTTTCAGATGTGGGATAGCATACTTCGCTGCAAGAGAGCGTATGCCCAGAACGTGTTCCTTTGTCATTGGATAGCCGTAATGATTCGCCGCCTCACACCAAAACCTTGTGAGCAGCTTTTCCGTATCTATCATTAGTCCGTCCATATCAAATATAACGCCTTTGAGCATTTTTATCACGCCTTTCCAACTTGGTATCTGTTATTATATCACACTTTTGACAAGTTTTCAATAAAACTGCACAAATTAGAGGTGCAGAACATACATTCTATTGTGCATCTATATAATTCGTAATTAAAATTATATAATCCTATTGACAAATTATTAGAATGTGGTATAATAAGTACAGTGATAAAAGGCGATGCCATATGGGAACGCCTTAAAGAAAGGACTGAGAGCAAAGTGAACAAGAGCGTGTATAGTCTGGTGCTTGCAGACGATGTGGTGGAGGCTATTGACAGACTGGCATATTCCATGAATACCAGCCGTTCAAATCTGATAAATCAGATTTTGGCAGAGCGTGTTCAGCTTCTCACCCCTGAAAAAAGAATGCGTGAGATATTCTCTAAAATAGAACAGCTTATGGACAGCAGGTTTCAGACCCTTAATCAGCCCTCTGACGCTATGATGTCTATAAAAAGTCCTTTGAGATATAAATATAAGCCGACCATACGATACAGCATAGAGCTGAGCCGAGATTTTCACGGAAAGGTGGGCAGACTGAAAGTATCTTTCAGAACCCAAAGTCTGCAGCTCATTTCAATGCTTGACAGCTTTTTCAAGCTGTGGGCAAGACTCGAGGAAAAATATCTTTCGTATCTTTTCACAACGGGCGTGCCTTATGAAACAGCCGAGGGCAGATTTACAAGAGATTTTTACGCACCGCCTCAGTCGGAGCTGACCGACGAGGATATAGCGAACGCTATCGGTGATTATATAAGCTGTATGGACAGCTGTATTCAGCTTTACTTTGACAACGCTGCAGAACCTGAAACGGCGGCAAGAAAGGTATCTGAAATGTATGAAAGATATCTGAAAAAAGGCGTTGTCGTTCTTTAAACGGTGGGCGGAGCATTCCGCCTGCTGTGAGCATATATCTTTTTAAGATGATAAGGGAGGTAATTTTATGAACGCTCAGAAATTGACACAGAAATCATTGGAAGCTTTGCAGGAAGCGCAGAGCATTGCTTCAAGAAACTCAAATCAGGCTGTTGACCAGCAGCACCTTATGCTGGCTTTGCTTTCACAGGAAAACGGTCTTGTGCCGCAGCTTTTTGTAAAAATGGATATCGCCCCCGAAAATATAGAGGCGGCTCTTACAAGAGCAGTTGACGATATACCTAAGGTACAGGTAGGCGGACGTGCGCAGGACTCTGTATACATTTCAAGCGACCTTGACAAGGCTTTTGCGGAAGCCGAGTCGGAAGCTTCAAGAATGAAGGACGAATACGTTTCAGTTGAACATCTTGTTATGGGCATAATGGACAGCCCTAACAGCGCAGTAAAAGAGATCTTCAAGACCTTTGGGGTAACAAAAACAAAGTTTCTGAAAGTTCTTCAAGCTGTAAGGGGCAACGCTCAGGTAACGAGCCAGAATCCGGAGGAAACCTATGACGTGCTGAAAAAGTACGGTCAGGATCTTGTGGAGCTTGCAAGACAGAACAAGCTCGACCCTGTTATCGGCAGAGACAGCGAGATAAGAAACGTTATAAGGATACTTTCAAGAAAAACAAAGAACAATCCTTGCCTTATTGGTGAGCCTGGCGTTGGTAAGACCGCCATTGCGGAGGGTCTTGCTCAGCGTATCGTCAGCGGAGATGTTCCTGACAGCCTGAAAGACAGACAGGTTTTCTCACTTGATATGGGTGCGCTTATCGCAGGCGCAAAATACAGAGGCGAGTTTGAGGAGAGATTTAAGGCAGTCGTTGAGGAGATAAAGAAGTCTGAGGGCAGGATAATCCTCTTTATAGATGAGCTTCACAATATCGTTGGCGCAGGCAAGTCAGACGGCGCAATGGACGCAGGCAATCTGCTGAAACCTATGCTTGCAAGGGGCGAACTGCACTGTATCGGTGCAACGACTCTTAACGAGTACCGTCAGTATATCGAAAAGGACGCCGCTCTTGAAAGACGTTTCCAGCCTGTTATGGTTGACGAGCCTACAGTTGAGGACACTATCTCTATACTCCGTGGTCTGAAAGAAAGATATGAAGTATTCCACGGCGTAAAAATTCAGGATCAGGCGCTTATTGCGGCGGCTGTTCTTTCAAACAGATATATTACAGACAGATTTCTCCCTGATAAGGCTATCGACCTTGTGGACGAAGCCTGCGCCCTCATCAGAACGGAAATGGACTCAATGCCTACCGAGCTTGATGAGATAAGACGTAAGATACTCCAGCACGAGATAGAGGAAACTGTCCTTAAAAAGGAAACTGATAAGCTTGCAGTTGAACATCTCCATGAGGTGCAGAAAGAGCTTTCAGAAATGCGTGAGCAGTTCAATGAGATGAAAGCTAAATGGGAGAATGAGAAGTCTGCTATCTCTAAGGTGCAGAAGCTCCGTGAGGATATCGAGCAATGCTCAAAGGATATCGAGAGAGCAGAGCGTGAATATGACCTTAACAAGCTTGCAGAGCTGAAATACGGCAGAATGGCTGACTTGCAGAAGCAGCTTGCCGAGGAAGAAGAAAAGGCAGAGAAGTCAAAGACAAAGAACACTCTGCTAAGAGATAAGGTAACAGAGGAAGAGATCGCAAGGATAATCTGCCGCTGGACAGGTATCCCTGTTGCAAAGCTTATGGAGGGCGAGCGTGAGAAGCTTCTCCACCTGCCTGATATTCTCCACGAGAGAGTTATCGGTCAGGACGAAGCCGTTGAGCGTGTGTCTGAGGCTATCATGAGATCTCGTGCCGGTATCGCAAATCCAAATCAGCCGATAGGTTCGTTCCTGTTCCTCGGCCCTACAGGCGTTGGTAAAACAGAGCTTGCAAAAACTCTTGCGCAGGCATTGTTTGACGACGAGAACAATATCGTTCGTATAGATATGTCGGAGTACATGGAGAAATTCAGCGTAAGCCGTCTTATCGGAGCGCCTCCGGGATATGTAGGCTATGAGGAGGGCGGTCAGCTCACCGAGGCTGTAAGAAGAAAGCCTTATTCAGTAGTTCTTCTTGACGAGATCGAAAAGGCTCACCCTGACGTTTTCAATATCCTTTTGCAGGTGCTTGACGACGGACGTATCACAGACTCACAGGGCAGAACGGTTGACTTCAAGAACACTATCATAATCCTCACTTCAAACCTTGGTTCTCCTTATATCCTTGAGGGCATCACACCTGAGGGCGAGATATCTCAGGAAGCAAGGGACAAGGTGGACGCTCTGCTGAAACAGCAGTTCAGACCTGAGTTTCTTAACAGACTTGACGATATAATCTACTACAAGCCTCTTATGAAGACTGAGATATACAAGATCGTTGACCTTATGCTTGCAGAGCTTGGCAAGCGTCTTGAAGACAAGAGGCTCAGCATAGAGGTAACAGACGCCGCTAAGGAAGCTATCGTAAATCAGGGCTACGACCAGAACTTCGGTGCAAGACCTCTCAAGAGGTTTATCCAAAGACGTATCGAAACTCTTATCGCAAAGAAGATCATTGCAGACGAGCTTGAGCCTGATTCTATCTTGCAGGTAGATTATGACAAGGACTTCGTTGTGAACGTTATTTATAATACTGTTACAGAAGAGTGATAGTATTATGCCAAAGGGCAGTTCCGAGAGGGGCTGCCCTTTTTTTGTGGAAAAAGAAGGTCTTAATTTATTTTAGGTTAATAATAAAAGAATTATCTTGTTAATGTTTTGGTAAGATATACTGTTTGTAAACAAAAAAGAACAGTTTATTTTGTGAATTATTCTAGGCTATTTTGCTTGCAAATGAGTTACATATATGCTAAAATATTAATATCGTGAAATATGTGATCTGATAAGGGGAATTAATATTTATGAAAGCAAATTTTTCTGATACGAATGATTTTGTTCAGAGCATGAACAGAGGAAAGCGCAAAAAGAAGATAGCGTTGCTGGTGCTGTGTATAGTGCTTGCGTTCCTTGTAGCTGCCTGTGTTATCGTGGGTCTGAAAATAAGGGAAAATAACCGTATCGCCATGGCGAAATCGGTCATAACAAAGCTTGATATAAGCACTACCTTCAAGGAGTCGGAGTTTTCTGACGATCAGGACTGGGACGGTGACGGCATAAAGAATGCTGATGAGGTACGTCATGGCACTAACCTTCAAAGTGAGGATACTGACAATGACGGAATAAGCGACGGCGATGAGACAAAGCTAGGCACTAACCCTATTGAAGCCGATACTGACGGCGACGGTCTTCTTGACGGCTATGAGCTTATGGCAGGCACAAATCCGAGAGAGTCAAAGTCTGACGGAAAGACCAATGACGCTGAAAGAGAGCTTACAGTGGAAAAAAATGCAGGGGACTGCCGCCTTGAAATAAAGGGCGACGCAAACGCTGCCAGTGCGACCCTTGTTGAGCTTGACCTCTTTGGTATCTCTTCAAATGCAAGTATCGTCACAAAGGCTTATGACGCTTATTCTGACTATAAGTTCAACTCGGCAAAGATAACTTTTGATATCGACTCTGCAAAGCTGAGTAAAATGGGATATTCATTTGATGATCTTACAGTGCTGAGATTTGATTCACGCTCGACCCTTTACACAAAGGTGGATTCAAAGGCAGACAAGAGCAAAAAGACAGTTTCGGCTTCTCTTACAGAGCTTGGCACTTATGTGGTAGGCGTTGAGAAAACTGTAAACGATGAAGCCACAACAAGGATCTGCTTTCTCGTTGATAACTCCGGCTCTATGTATCCAAAGGAGCAGTGTGTAACTTCTTCTGAGAATGATGTTGACTTCAAGCGTCTTGACTTTGCAAAGAATCTTATCGACAAGTTTGAGAGCCACTATCAGGTCGGCATTTGCAAGTTCACAGGAAGCTACAAAAAGATGGTAGACTTCACTGATGATAAGACAAAGCTTACGGAAGCTCTCGATAAGATAAAGTCTGAGAAAGAGATATTTAACGGCACTCACAGTCAGACGGCTCTTAAAAAGTGCATGGACGAGTTCAAGACAACTTCCGGTGGAAAATACAGGAATATCATTGTAATGCTCACCGACGGCGAGTCTGACGAGCCAAATCCTGCAAGCGTTTCAAGCCTTGCAAATACCGCAAAGGATAAGGACATAATCGTTCTTACAGTTGGTCTTGGCAGAGATGTTGACAGAGATTGGCTTCAGAAGCTTGCTTATTCCACAGGCGGAAAATATTACTCGGCTTCCGACGCAAACGCCCTCAATGACGTTTACAAGCAGATAGTTACTACACTGAACTATGATATCGTTACATACACAAACGCTGACGATAATGTAAGAGGTTATTCGCTCTACAACACAGGCTTTGACCCAAAGGTGAACGGCTTCTCATTCAAGAATTTCAGGACAACAACTACCGCAAGCGTTGACTTCGGCATGGCTGTTATGGCAAGAGATTGGTATCTCGGAAATGTAAAGACTTCTCTTGGGGATATCGCTCCGTCAGATAAGAGCGACATAAAGGTGAATGCCGCAGGCTATGACATAAGCGGAACAGACTTTGGTAAACAGTATGACGAAAGAGTGCCGCTTAGCAAGATAACCTCAGACCTTTTTGCGGGCACATATTCAGACGTTACAAAGTATCTCGACTATTCATGCACAGGGGATATTCTCACCCTTAATGATGACTATAAGTATGACAGCAAGAACAAGGGCTGGGTAAAGGACGTTACGAAAATATCAGGCGGCAATCTCCGCTGGAAAAAGGTCGAGCTGCTTGATATGGATATAGCAAACGGCATTGGCAAAATAAAGGGTGGCTATTCCTCAAATGACGCAGAGTTCGCAAAGGCACTCTACAGACTTAACGCCCTCCAGTGGGACGATTCTTCGTCAGAGTATAACCTTAACAACGACAGCAAGGGCTTTGAAAAGCTTGAAGACCAGCTCAGCCTTGGCATACCAGTTGTTACAACTATAGACGATACTCATACAGTGAACGCTATCGGACTTATTCAGGATTCTGATTGCCACAGAAAATATATCCTTCAGATATATGACAACAACTATCCCGGTGAAACAAAACAGCTTTATATCCAGAAGCTTCCGAAGTGCAAGCTCAAGATAGACAGCAATGGCAAGGCGACAGTTGTTGGCACAACGTTTGAGTATTCCGCAACATATGAGGGCAAGCAGGTCGGCATAGAATTTTCTGACGTGACAGCTCATTAATAAGAACAAAAAACGGAACGGCTTTGACCGCTCCGTTTTTTGTTAAGATAGTTTGTCAGGATTATTTGATATAGTATACCCAATTGTCTTTTCTCTCGTGACCCTCGGGATATTCACCCTCAGTGTAGCCGAGTGCGCAGTGACCGATGCCCTCGTATTCGCCCTCGATGCCAAGGCTGCGGAGGATCTCCTTGCCTTCTTCAGACTCAAATTCTTCCTTTGCACGATGTATCCAGCAGCTTCCAACGCCCTCGTTGTGAGCGGCAAGCATAAGATTTCCCATAACAAGACTTCCGTCATAAATGTAAGTCGGGCAGGATTTGTCAGCTAGTACAATAAGAATAACAGGCGCACCATAGAACGGGTCGAAGCCCTCAGCCCAGCCGCCTATCTTTCTGTTCATCTCAGAAATTTTGTCACGCATTTTCTTGTTGGTGACAGCAATGATAATAGGCGACTGCAAGTTTCTTCCTGTGGCGGAATAAGTTCCTGCTATTATGATGCGGTCGAGAACGTCCTGCGGTATCATGTCAGGCTTGTATTTTCGTACACTTCTTCTGGTTTTCATAAGTTCGAGCAGATCTTTCATAAAACAGCCTCCTTTGTAGGTTTGATAGTTGATTGCTTATAGTTTGATTTTAGCATAGTTTGTGGAGAATGTCAACGGCTGTTTAAGTGAGGAACGAAGTTAAGTGAGGAGTGAGGAGTGAGAAATGACAGCGTCGAACAGAGTGGGGTAGCCAACACCGAGCGAAGCGAGCAAAAGGTCCAGGGGCACGCCCCTGGTCAGGGTCAAGGGGTGAAACCCATTGCAGGGTCTAGGGACAGAGTCCCTAGCGGAGTTTGAGGCAGAGCCTCATTCGGCGCAAGCCGATTAAGCGGTGCAGAGGTGAAAAGAAGAAATACAAACTAAATCACTAAACAAATAAGTATCGAAGAATAAGACCTGCACCGCTTTTGTTGTTTCCTGCACAACGTAAAATCCGCAAAGAGCGAAGCGATTTTGCGGCACGGCAAAGTAGCGTCCCTTACATGGTTTGTGAAAACATAAATAATGTGTGGATATCGCAGGAATGTATGGGCAAACAAGAAGCAGGCGACCAGCGGTCGCCTCTACAAAAAAATTTATCGCCGACAGGCGATACCATAATTCCTCATTCCTCATTCCTCACTCCTCATTCTACAAACGCCGCTTTCTTCATAAAAAATCTCTTGCAATTTAAGCGATACTGTGCTATACTAACAAGGTATGTTTAAAAATGCAATGAAATATGGAGGAATAATTTTGGGTAAGCTTGAAGATGAGATCAAACGCCGCCGTACTTTTGCGATAATTTCCCACCCTGACGCAGGTAAAACAACTCTTACGGAAAAATTTCTGCTCTATGGTGGTGCAATAGCTCAGGCAGGTGCTGTAAAAGGTAAAAAGAACTCCCGCCATGCTGTTTCAGACTGGATGGAAATAGAAAAACAAAGAGGTATCTCTGTAACTTCTTCTGTTATGCAGTTTCAGTATAAAAATTATTGTATAAATATCCTGGATACTCCCGGACATCAGGACTTCTCTGAGGATACCTACCGTACTCTTATGGCTGCAGACTCAGCCGTAATGGTAATAGACGCTTCAAAGGGTGTGGAAAATCAGACCAGAAAGCTTTTCAAGGTCTGCGTTATGCGCCATATCCCTATATTTACTTTCGTAAATAAAATGGACCGTGAGTCCAGAAATCCTTTCGATCTTATGGAGCAGATAGAGTCTGAGCTTGGTATCCAGACCTATCCTGTGAACTGGCCTATCGGCTCAGGCAAAGAGTTTAAGGGCGTTTATGACAGAGATAAAAAGCATATAATCTCTTTTGAGGCAAGCGGTGGACAGCATCAGGTGGCAGCTACAGAAGTTGACCTCTCCGACCCATCACTTGACAGCCTTATCGGCGAGGATCTCCACTCAACTCTCTGCGATGATATCGAGCTTCTCGATGGCGCAAGCTATGAGTTTGACATCGAAAAGGTGAGAAAGGGTGAGCTTTCGCCTGTGTTCTTTGGCTCTGCTCTTACAAATTTCGGCGTTGAGCCGTTTTTGGAAAACTTCCTCGAAATGACAACTTCTCCTACTCCGAGAAATTCTTCTGCCGGTATCATAGATCCGTTCGACCCTGAGTTCTCGGCTTTCGTATTCAAGATACAAGCTAATATGAACAAGGCTCACCGTGACCGTATCACATTCCTGCGTATCTGCTCAGGCAAGTTCGATAAGGATATGGAAGTTCTCCATGTTCAGGGCAATAAAAAGCTCAGACTTTCTCAGCCTCAGCAGATAATGGCTCAGGAAAGAGAGATAATCGACGAAGCCTATGCAGGAGATATAATCGGTGTGTTTGACCCAGGTATCTTCGCTATCGGTGATACGATTTGCTCGCCTAAGAAAAAGTTCGAGTTCGAGTCTATCCCGACCTTCGCACCTGAGCATTTTATGAGAGTCCGTCAGAAGGATACCCTCAAAAGAAAGCAGTTCGTAAAGGGTACAACACAGATCGCACAAGAGGGTGCGATACAGATATTCCATGAGCCTGACAGCGGTATGGAAGAAGTTATCGTGGGCGTTGTGGGCGTTCTTCAGCTTGAAGTTTTTGAATACAGAATGAAAAATGAGTACAACGTTGACCTCTTCAAAGAGGGTCTGCCTTATTCTTATATTCGCTGGATAGATAACAAGGATATCGACCCTAAGACATTGAAGCTTTCAAGTGACACAAAGCTTGTCAAGGACTTCCGTGACAACTATCTGCTTCTTTTCACAAGCGAGTGGAATATCCGCTGGGCGCTTGAAAGAAACGAGGGTCTTGAGCTTTCAGAATTTAACAGAGGCGACCTGCAATAATACAATATTGCTAAATACCCTTTTCTAAAAAGTGATAAACTGACCAAAGTGTGTGCTTTGGTCAGTTTTTTTTCTTGACTTTTTATTTGATATATGTTATATGTTAAGTAGGTATATGTATGAAATATTAAGTAGGAATATGTATGAAAACTATTTTTGTGGGGTGATATGTATGATAAAAAAGATAAGTGCGGCGGCAATTGCGGTCATTATGTCAGCGAGCATGATGTTCACTACAGCTTCGGCAGACGCTTCCTATGTTCTTGATAAGGACGCAGGAGAAGACTTCGTCAATTTCATAGACAGCAAGCTGCCTGATATTTTAAAGAGTATGGACAGTGTTGCAGACGGCGATAAGATCTACTTCGACTATGGCTCATGGTTCATGGATCTGGATTTTGACGGTGTGCCTGAGTTTATAATAGGCGGCGAAATGGCTGACGGCGACAGACATTATTCTATTCTTACCAAGGACGGCAAGGAGATAAAGATAGATGACACTGTCGCAAACGGACAGTATTTTCCGGGATTTATGGGCTTTGATTATATGCCTTACAGAGATCTTTATACAGGGGAGGTATCATATTTTTCAAGTAACGATAAGATAAAAACTATGACCTTTGACCCTGAAAAAGGCGTTACTGAAAAGGAACTTTGCTCGGAAGAATACGATTTGGAAACTGACAGCACTGTTTACAAAACAGACGGCAAAGAGGTCAGCGAGAGCGAGTATTATAACTATAAATCCACCCTCAGCAGATTTATCCCTCTTGAAGTGGAAAATACAGAGCTGACATCAGATGAAACTGCAAAGGCTGACGCTGATAAGCTTCTGGAAATGTATAACGAGTATAACTGCGTTGTCATGACGGCGGAGAACAAAAAGGACGATATGATAAGCGTAATAGTCGAGGCGTTCGATCTTCTTAAAGAGATAATGGCTGACGCTCCTTATGAAATTGCTAGTGATGTTGATTGGAGCTATAACAGTTGGTTTGAGGATTTAAACTTTGACGGCGTTCCGGACTTTGTTATCGGCGGTATTGCAGACCTCTTAGATGAAGGTACTGCTTTAAGGCTTTATGACGTTATCGGTATGGGCAATGCAGGCTTTTTGGCGGATACCAATGTGTCGAACGACCATGGCGACGGTGAGAACGGCTTCGGCTTCAAGCCTTATGTAAACAAGCAGACTGGCGAAAAAACATACCTCTCAGAGGATAGATATGCAGAGGACGGCAAGGAGCATTACGCAGTGAGAAAGCTTTTTGGCTGTCTTGGTGAATGTCTCACCGCTGATATCTGCACCGCAGAATATGACAGCAAAAAAGGCGTGACTTCATACACCATCGAGGGAAAGGAAGCCACATCAGAGGAGTTTCAGGCGTATCTTGCAAAGCTTAACAGCGACTATGATGAGCTTTCTGTAACAATAAGCACCATGGGCGAAAACAAAGTCCCTAATAATGAAGGCGCCCTTGCAGAGTCATATGACGATTATAAGCTTGGGGACGTTGTGGGCGGAGCAAGCTTTACATATGAAGAAAAGAAGAACACTTCAAATGATATTTCTAACCCTGACAAAACAGCAGGCTCTCAGGCTTCAAAGAATTATAATACCGATTCGTCAACAAATCCGTCAACAGGTGCGGCGGCAGGCGTTACAGCCGCAATAATAGCAGCTGGAGCAGGTTTGGCGATATGTGCAAAGCGTAAAAAGAAATAGTCTTTTCAGCCTAATATATGCAGAGGTGAACAGCGTTTACCCATATATCGGCATATTATCTGCGTGCTGAATATTTTATCACCGTACCCTCTCGTGGTGCGGTGATTTTTTTGCATAAGCCGTCCTTTGTCCGCATAACTTGTACAAAGGACAAAAACTAGGAGGGCGGATATATGTTCAGAAGATTGCAGAATATTTTGTGCTGTGTGGTGATAGCAGGCTTTGCGGCAGTGTGCTGGTATGGCAAAAACAACGGCGAAGCCGTCATGACAGGTGGGGCGGTGAAAACGACCATGGATAAGCCTGTGGTGGTCATCGACCCGGGTCACGGTGGTATGGACGGAGGCTGTGTATCCGTTGACGGCACGCCTGAAAAGGGGATAAACCTTGCGGTGGCGGAAAGCCTCCGTGACGGTCTGAAGCTTCTCGGCTATGATGTTGTTTGCACCCGTGAAAGCGATATCTCTATTTATGACAAAGGCACAGAGGGGCTTGGGGAGCAGAAAAAGTCCGATATGAAAAACCGCCTTGCCATATTCTCGAAATATTCCGAGGGCATATCAGTTTCTATACACCAAAATCAGTTTACCGACAGCCGCTACAGCGGTGCGCAGATGTTCTATTCTAAAGACAATGCCGAGGGTGAAAAGCTTGCGGGAGTGATGCAAAAGCAGTTCGTTTCCCTTTTACAGCCTGACAATACCAGAGAAACTAAGCCGGTAGGCGACGAGCTTTATCTACTTAATAATACCAAAAATCCTGCGGTTATGATAGAGTGCGGTTTTCTTTCAAACCCTGAGGAGGCTCAGAAATTGGAGAATGAGGACTATCAGCGTCAGGTGGCGTTTACAGTGCTGACAGGTATCAGCGAATACAGGCTAATGCAGAAATAGTCCATTGGTGCGGCGGCAGTGAGAAAACACTGTCCGTCGTTTTTTGTTTGTAAAACGTTACATAAATTGCTTGACTTTTAAAAGGGGATATTGTATAATATAATAGTGTATTTATAGCATAGTATATTTTTTAACTTTTTCCTGTCATAAATTCTGGCAGGAGAATAAATAAAGGTGGATTGAAACATGGGATTATTTGATAAAATATTCGGCAACTATTCTAAAAAAGAGCTTGCCAAGATCGAGCCTATAAAGAATAAGGTACTCGAGCTTGAAAGTAAGTATGCCGATATGTCTGACGAGGAGCTGGGCGGACAGACTGCCATTCTTAGGGGCAGGCTGGACGAGCTTTCAACTCTTGATGACGTTCTTCCTGACGCTCTTGCGGTTTGCCGTGAAGCTGCGTTCAGAGTGCTTGGCAAAAAGCCTTACCCTGTTCAGATAATCGGTGCTATCGTTCTTCATCAGGGACGTATCGCCGAAATGAAAACAGGTGAAGGTAAAACTCTCGTTGCCTGTCTGGCGGCTTATGCTAACTCCCTTACAGGAAAGGGCGTTCACGTTGTAACAGTAAACGACTATCTTGCTAAGTTCCAGTCTGAGGAAATGGGCAAGGTGTTCCACTTCCTGAACACTTCTATCGGCGTTGTGCTTACGGGCATGAACAAGGAGCAGAAGAGGGAAGCTTATAACGCTGATATTACATATGGTACAAATAACGAGTTCGGATTTGATTACCTCCGTGACAACATGGTTATCTATAAGAAAGATAAGGTTCAGAGAGAGCACGCTTTCGCTATCGTGGACGAGGTGGACTCTATCCTCATAGACGAAGCAAGAACTCCGCTTATCATTTCAGGTCAGGGCGACAAGTCAACAAAGCTTTATTCACTTGCCGACAGATTTGCAAAGACCCTGAAGCCTGTTACAGTTGTTGAAATGGACGATAAGGCAGATAACGACCTTCTGGACGGCGATTATATCATCGACGAAAAGGCTAAGACCGCAACTCTTACAAAGAGCGGTGTTAAGAAAGCAGAAAAGGCGTTCAACGTTATAAACCTTATGGACGCTGACAATATGACCCTTGCTCACCACATCAATCAGGCTATCAAGGCAAACGGCGTTATGAAAAAGGATATCGACTACGTTGTTAAGGACGGAGAAGTTCTTATCGTAGACGAGTTCACAGGCCGTATCATGCAGGGCAGACGTTTCAATGACGGTCTGCATCAGGCTATCGAAGCAAAAGAGGGCGTTGAGATAGCAAGAGAGTCAAAGACTATCGCTACTATCACATACCAGAACTACTTCCGTCTGTATGGCAAGCTGTCAGGTATGACAGGTACTGCTCTTACTGAGGAGGACGAGTTCAGAGAGATCTATAAGCTCGACGTTATCGAGATACCGACAAATAAGCCTGTTATCAGAGTTGACCACCCGGACGTTGTTTTCAAAACAGAAAAGGGCAAATTCAACGCTGTTATCGAGCAGGTAATAGAGTGCCACAAAAAGGGACAGCCTGTCCTCGTCGGTACTGTTTCCGTTGAGAAGTCAGAGTATCTTTCAAGACTGCTGAAAAATAAGGGCATCAAGCATGAAGTGCTTAACGCCAAGCACCATGACCGTGAGGCTATGATAGTTGCACAGGCAGGTAAATACGGTGCTGTTACTATCGCTACCAACATGGCAGGACGTGGTACAGATATCATGCTGGGCGGTAACGCTGAGTATAAGTCCCTTGCAGAACTCCAGAAAATGGGCTATTCTGAGGAAGTCGCTGTCGAGGCAGCAGGTTTCTCAAATACTCAGGACGAAGAAGTTCTGGCTGCGAGAGCAGAGTATAAGAAGCTCTATGCAAAGTATTCTGACGAGGTAAAGGAGCTTGCAGAAAAGGTTAGAGAAGCAGGCGGACTTTATATCATCGGTACAGAAAGACACGAGTCAAGACGTATCGACAATCAGCTTAGAGGACGTTCAGGCCGTCAGGGCGACCCGGGCGAAAGCACATTCTTCCTCTCACTTGAAGACGACCTTATGAGAATTTTCGGCGGCGAGAGAATAACAGCCATGATGGACACTCTCAAAGTTGACGAGAATACTCCAATACAGTCAAAAATGCTCACAGGTGTTATTGAGTCCTCACAGAAGAAGATAGAGGGCAGAAACTTCAACATCAGAAAGAACGTCCTTAACTACGACGACGTTATGAACACACAGCGTGAGATAATCTATAAGCAAAGACAGCAGGTGCTTGACGGAGAGGATCTCCATGACAACATTCTCGGCATGATAAAGGAGTTTGTTGAGGATTCTGTAAATATGTATATCACTGACGAGGACGTTCAGGATAACTGGAACCTGCAGGGTCTTAAGGACAGACTTATGGGCATAATCACAGTTGAGGACGACTTCAACTATACCCCACAGGAGCTTGACGAGATAACAAAGAAGGATATCGTTGACCTCCTTGAAGACAGAGCTTTGAAGATATACGCAAAGCGTGAGGAAGACCTTGGTCAGGAACTTCTTCATGAGATAGAAAGAGTCGTTTTGCTTAAAGTTGTCGATACAAAGTGGATGGCTCATATCGACGATATGGACGAGCTGAAAAAGGGTATCGGTCTGCGTTCATACGGTCAGAAGAACCCAGTAGTTGAGTATCGTATGGAAGGTATGGATATGTTCGACGATATGGTAGCTTCTATCCGTGAAGATACTGTAAGAATGTTGTTCACCATTCAGGTAAGGAAGAACAGCGCCGCTCCAAAGAGAGAGGACGTTCTCAAGCCGGGCGAGCATCATAACATGACTGTAAGAAAGGCTAAGAAGCCGGGCAGAAACGATCTTTGCCCATGCGGAAGCGGCAAGAAGTATAAGAACTGCTGCGGTGCCGGAAACGGTGTACAGGCTGACGAAGCCGAGCAGGCAGAGAATAGCTCTGAGGAATAAAAACAATATGCAGGACGGTGAAAACAGCCGTCCTGTTTTGGATATAAGAATAATAGGAGTGTAGTGAAATGTCAACAGCATTTAAAAGCGCAGATATACTTCTGCCTAAGAACGCCGATATGTCAAAATGGGCAGTAGTTGCCTGCGACCAGTATACCTCTGAGCCTGAGTATTGGGCTGACGTGGAAAAGATAACAGAGGGTGCAAAAAGCGCACTTAACCTTATCCTGCCTGAGGTCTATCTGGAGGACGATAACGTTGATGAAAGAATAGTCGACATACATAAGAATATGGACAGCTATATCAGCGAGGGCGTTTTTGAAGAGTATAAGGACGCTATGATATACGTTGAAAGAACACAGTCTGACGGAAAGGTCAGAGCGGGCATTGTTGGCGCTATCGACCTTGAAGAGTATGACTACCGCAAAGGCTCGAAGTCTGCCGTAAGAGCAACAGAAGCCACAGTTGTGGAGAGAATACCGCCTAGAATAAAGGTAAGACGTGGCGCACCTGTTGAGCTGCCGCATATCATGATACTCGTTGACGATACAGAAAAAAGCGTTGTTGAGCCGCTTGAAGCTCACAAGGGAGAAATGAAAAAACTCTATGACTTTGACCTTATGAAAAAGGGTGGTCATATCGCAGGCTATCTTATTGACAAGCCTATGCAGGAAAAGATAATAGCCGCACTTGAAAAGCTTGGTGATATCGACGCTTTCAATACAAAGTATGGTCTTAAGGAAACTTCACCGCTCGTTTACGCTATGGGTGACGGCAACCATTCTCTTGCTACTGCAAAGGAATTTTATGAGGAACAGAAGAGAGAGAACCCTCATAAGGACATGAGCGATGCTCTTTGCAGATATGCCCTTGTGGAGATAGTGAACCTTCATTCGCCTGCACTTGAATTTGAAGCTATCCATAGAATAGTTACAGACGTTGATACAAAGGCTCTTATGAGCGAAATGACAGCGGCTCTTGAGCTTTCTGAGGAAAAGGCAGAGCAGGCAATAGTTGTCTGCGACAACGGCGAGGAAAAGACTCTCTATATACATAAGCCGACTTCAAAGCTCACTGTCGGCTCATTGCAGAATTTCCTTGACAGCTATATCAAGGAAAAAGGCGGCAAGGTGGACTATATCCACGGCGCAGAGGTCATAAGAGAACTTTCCGCAAAGGAAAATTCCATAGGCTTTATGCTCCCTGACATGGGCAAGGAAGAGCTTTTCCCTACAGTTATCGTTGACGGCGCACTGCCGAGGAAAACGTTCTCCATGGGTCATGCCGAGGATAAGAGATTTTATGTTGAGGCAAGGAAAATATTGAAATAGAAAAATTAAAGAAATGTTGAAATAGAAAAATCGTAGACAATATATTTTAAAAGGAGTTTTTACGATGATAATTGAAGAAGTCAAAAAGGAACTTACAGGACATATCATTCCCTTCTGGAATAAGCTGAGAGATGATGAGAACGGTGGATTTTACGGCTTTATGAGCTATGACCTCAAGCTGGATAAGCAGGCTGATAAGGGCGTTATCCTCCACGCAAGAATACTTTGGTTCTATTCAAAAGCGTATATCACTCTGGGCGATAAGACACTTCTTGACAACGCACGCCACGCTTACGAGTTTATCAAAAACCACTGTATCGACTATGAGTACGGCGGAGTTTATTGGATGATGAACTATAAGGGAGAGCCTGCCGACACTATGAAGCATACATACAACATCGCATTTGCTATCTATGCACTGTCATGCTACTATAACGCAAGCGGTGACAAAGAGGCTCTTGAGCTTGCCTATAAGCTTTTCCACGATATCGAGAACAACACTCTCGACGAGTACGGCTACAGAGAAGCTTTTGACAGACAGTGGAACTTGGTATCAAATGACGCTCTTTCAGAGAACGGCTTGCAGGCTGATAAGACAATGAACGCTATCCTCCACCTTATCGAAGCTTATACCGAGCTTTATAAGGCAGACCACAACGAGGAAGTTGCTAAAAGGCTTAAATTCCAGCTTGGTCAGATGAGAGATATTGTTTATACTCCTGAAACAAACGCTCTGAAAGTTTTCTTTGACACAAAGTTTGACCTTGTTGGAGATATTCATTCATTTGGTCACGATATCGAGGCAACATGGCTCATGGATCTTGCCTGCGATACTCTTGGGGACGAGGAGCTTAAAAAGCAGTTTGCTGAAATGGATCTTAAGATCTCTCATAACATCCAGAACATCGCACTTGATAACGGCGCACTGAACAACGAGCGTGAGAACGATAAGATAGACAAGAAGCGTGTATGGTGGGTAGAAGCCGAGTCTGTTGTTGGCTTTATCAACGCTTATCAGCACAGCGGAGAAAAGAAGTTCCTTGAAAGTGCAAGAAGTGTGTGGGAGTATATCAAGGCTGAGATGATCGACAAGAGAGAAGGCTCAGAGTGGTATTCCGAGGTTTCCTATGACCATAAACCGCACGATTGGAAAGAGATAGTAGGTCCATGGAAATGCCCTTATCATAACGGCAGAATGTGCATGGAGGTCATCAACAGAGGCGTGGACTTCTGATGTTCAGGTATGAAACACACCTGCATACCGCCGAGGGAAGCGGCTGTGCCTCTGCAAGCGGAGCAGAGCAGGCAAGGCGTTATAAAGCCCTTGGCTATGACGGGATCATCGTCACCGATCACTTTTTCAACGGCAACTGTGCTGTTACCAACTTTGACAGTTGGGAGGACAGAGTGAACAAGTTCTGCAAGGGCTATGAGAATGCCAAAGAAGTGGGTGACAAGATAGGTCTGAAAGTCTTTTTCGGTCTGGAGTATTCCTACTTTGGCGCAGACCTTTTGACATATGGTATCGACAAGGACTTCCTCCTTGCTAACGATAACCTTAGCGACATAAGCTTCTATCAGTTTGCTGACAGAGTGCATAAAGCAGGGGGCGTGCTTGTCCATGCCCACCCTTTCCGTGAAGCAGATTGGTATATCCATGAAATAAAGCTCCTGCCGAAATGGATAGACGGCGTTGAGGTCTATAACAGCGGAAACAGCAAAGAGGTCTATAATCAGCGTGCAAAATGGTATGCCGAGCAGTTCGGCTTTGCACAGACGGGCGGTACGGACAATCACCACCTGTGGGTGGAGGACAGCCGTATCAGCGGTGTTGCAACTGACGAGCCTATCAATTCCATAGAAGATTATATCACCTCGCTTAGAGAGGGCAAACTGGAGGTCATAGTGCCGCCAAAGCCTGCGGAGGGATAGATAAAAAGATAACAGGCAGTGCAAATAAGCTTTGCCTGTTTTTTTGTGGTATCCTATCACATGAGGTAGGGACGAATAATGTTCACCCGTAGCTTATTGACAAAGCTAGTGGTTATCAGGCAACCCAAGGTCGCTCCTTCAAAAAGCGTCTGTGTTATTTGTAGACATTGTTTGTACTTTTTGTGTAAGTTGAAACGCAAAATCTATTGACAAATCCTCTTTAATGAGCTAAAATATAGATGTTATTATTTTATATAGTGAGAAAGGAAAACCAAAATATGAAAATCAAAAGACTACTTGCGGCAGTGCTTTCCCTTGCAATGGGCGTATCAATGATGACGGCCTGTGGCAGTTCGGACAGCTCCTCAAAGGCTGAAAATAATTCTTCAGCTACAGAAAATACTCAGAAGCATACCAATGACCCTATGACAGTGACCACTGCAAAAGACCTTGTGGCACAGATGAAAGTGGGCTGGAATCTTGGCAATACCATGGACGCCACAGGCGGCTCAGGTCTTGACGCTGAAACCTCATGGGGAAATGTGGAAACCACAAAATTGATGATAGACCAGGTCAAGGACGCAGGCTTCAACGTGTTCAGACTTCCTGTTTCATGGGGTACTCACATGGACGAAAACTATACAGTTGACGAAGCATGGATGAACAGGGTTCAGGAAATAGTTGATTACGGTATCGACAACGGAATGTTCGTTATCCTCAACACCCACCACGAAGAGTGGTATATGCCTAAGAAAGACCGTGCCGATAAGGATATAGAGCAGCTCAAAGCCCTCTGGAAACAGATATGCGACAGATTTCAGGGCTATGACGAGCACCTGATATTCGAGGGCGTGAATGAACCTAGACTTAGAGGCGAGGGCAACGAGTGGATAGGCGACGCTGAGTCAAGAGAAGTCGTAAATCAGTACGCAAAGGCGTTTGTTGAAACTGTCCGTGCTTCTGGCGGAAACAACCCTAACAGATGTATAATGGTAACACCATATGCCGCATCATCAACAAAGCAGAATATGGAAGCTTTGGAAGTTCCGCAGGGCGACGATAAGATAATAGTTTCTATCCATGCTTATCTACCATATTCATTTGCACTTGATACCGCAGGCACAGATCAGTATACAAGTATCGACTCTTCTATCACAACACTCTTTACTGATATCAATGAAGTGTTCCTCAGCAAGGGAATACCTGTAATAATCGGTGAGTTCGGCTCTGTAAACAAGGATAATACAGAAGCAAGAGTTCAGTGTGTAAAGGATTATCTCAGCACCGCAAAGCAGTATGGCGTACCATGCTGCTGGTGGGATAACGGAACAAGAATAGGAAACGGCGAGAACTTCGGACTTCTCAACAGATCCGAAGGCGGCTGGTATTTCCCTGAAATAATTGACGCTATCATGGAAACAGTAAATAGCTAAAAAAATCAAGGACGGAAGCGATTCCGTCCTTTTTTGTGTGTGCAAATTATGTGCAATTTTTGTGGGGCGAATTGATATCTTGCGAGCGGTGGGCAATCTTGCGGTAAACGGGCGAACGCTGTTCGCCCCTACAAAAATTTATATTATTATCGTTTTTTATCAATAAATTTATGTAGGGGCGCGGCGCAATTTTTTTGTGTAGGGGACGGCGCCCTCGACGTCCCGCCACTCTCGTTCGTTTCAATCACAAACTGTTTTGTTCATTAAACGCCACAAAAAAAGGACGACCCCAAGTCGTCCTTTTTCATATCTATTCCCCTGAAAGGGTCTTTTTCATTGCAATGTGCGGACAGTATTCGTCCTTGTAAACATCACCATATGCCGTGTAGCCAAGCTTCTCGTAAAATTGCTGTACTCTCGTTTGCGCCGATAAGCCGACTTCCTTGTAGCCCACTTTTTCAGCCTGCTTTTCAATGGCTTCCACTATCATTCTGCCAAGATCTCTGCCACGATATGCCTTTCTCACGCAGATACGTCCAATGTGCGCTTCGCCATTTTCGTCAAACAGCCTGCCTGTTGCAATGGGATATCCTCCTGTGTAGATAACAGCATGATAAGCCTCATGGTCGATATCGTCAAATTCGTTCACAAAGCCCTGCTCCTCAACGAATACCTGCTGTCTTATGAGCCTGGCGTCTGCGTTGTTTGCAAGCCCTTTTGCGATCTTTATGGTGTAATTATCCATTATATCAGCCCCCAAGACGTATCATTTCGTCGATACATCTTCTTGCAGAGGTTATCTCCTCGTCTGTCATCTTTATCTCAAAACCGCCGCCGTTGCCGATGCCCTCGCAAGTCTTGTAAACGTCCATAAGAGTGGTGAGCTTCATGTTAGGACAAAGTATCTTCTTTGAGAGTATGTAAAACTCCTTCTCAGGGAATCTGTACTGCAAATGCTCAGCAATAGATATCTCAGTGCCTATGATGAACTCCTTTGCGTCAGACTCAGCCGCAAAATTCATTATGCCGGAAGTCGAACCAATATAATCAGCCATTTCGCTTACAGCAGGGATACACTCAGGGTGACAAAGCACCAGTGCATCAGGGTGAGCCGTCTTAGCCGCTATCATGTCAGCCTTTGTTACCGACGCATGAACAGGACATCCGCCCTGCAAAAGCATTATATCCTTTTCAGGACAGGCTTTTTTTACGAATGCACCAAGATTGCAGTCAGGAATGAACAGTATCTTGTCAGCGTCCATGTTCTTTACTATCTTCACCGCAGACGAGGAAGTAACGCAAACGTCGCAAACCCTCTTGAGTGCGGCTGTGGTGTTTATGTAGCATACTACCTTTCTGTCAGGCTCCTGCGCCTTTATCATTTCTATCATCTCAGGTTCCATTTGCTCTGCCATTGGACAGCCTGCCGATGGATTTGCAAGATATACGTTCTTGTCAGGGTTGAGCATTTTTGCCGCCTCAGCCATAAAATGCACTCCGCACATAAGTATGTTTTTGTTTGAGACCTTCTGCGCCTCAACGCTTAGCTTGTATGAATCACCCGTAATATCTGCTACCTCCACTATCTCCTTAGCCTGATAGCTGTGCGCAAGTATACAAATATCGTTTTCTTTCTTTAATTGAAGAATTTTTTCCTGTACGTCCTTTATCATATCCAGATCATGCCTTTCGACCTTTGAAAAGCATATCCTCCTTTCGGTGTTTCGGCGTTTGCCGAAAGATTTATACCATATTATTATAGTATGATATAGACATTTTGTCAAGGGCATTTGTACCAGAACAAGCCATGCACTTGACAAATTCATCAACAGGGTGTATAATCAACAGTGTTGACAATCAACCGCCTTGACATTTGGAGGAATAACAATGAACGATAAAACAGCCCAGCGTTTTGGAGAAGTTTTCAGACGATTTTTTGAAACAGGATATATGGACGACCTTGCAGAGCTTTTTCAGGGCGAAAGCAAAGTGATAGTCTATCTTAGCACAGCCGAGGGCATAGTCTACCCCTCAGATATAAGCCGTGACCTTATGATATCACGTCAGCGTGTGACCTCTGTTCTCAGCACAATGGAGAAAAAAGGCTTTGTTAGCCTTGTGCGTGACCCTGAGGATAAACGCCGTGTGCAGGTGAAACTCCTCCCAAAAGGTGAAAAGTCCATTGAAGAAAAGCAGCGGCGTCTTGAAAAATATTTCAGCGTGTTCGTTGACGCACTGGGTGAGGAAAATCTCAAAAACCTCCTTGACAGCTCCGAAAAAGCTGTCGAGGCACTTGAACATACAATGAAAGGCAACTCTCAGAAAGTCTGAGGTGCGGAAAGGAAACTGCCATGAACATTTATAACGAATTTAGAAAAACGGCAATAAACCGCTATAGCAAGACCGCTCTCGTGATGATGAATGACGAGGGTGAAACAAAGGAATATACATTCGGACAGACTTTGCAGCAGGCAGATATTTTTTGCAGCCGCCTTAAAGCCATGGGCGTCGTGGCAGGGGATAGGGTCTGCATCGCCTCTGAGGGCAGACCTGAGTGGAATATCGCATTTCTCGCCTGTGCAAAGCTAAATGCCACAGCCGTCCTTTTGGATTATTCGCTTCCTGCGGCAGAACTTGTCGCACTGGTGAAAAAGTCACAGCCTGTGTGCGTTGTCGCTTCTCAAAAGGCGGCAAAGAAGCTTACAAGCGTGAAAAATATCCCCGTTCTCGATATCCAAAACCAGCTTGACAGACTTGACGGTTCAGGGGAAAATATACTCCGCCAAGGTGAAGTAGGCGACCCTGATATCGCAGTGATAATCTTTTCAAGCGGTACGACAAGGACAGCCTCAGGCATCATGCACACCCACGATTCACAAATAAAATCCTGCAAAATGGTCTGCGAGTGCAACGGCATAACCGATAACGAACGCTATCTCGGAATCCTGCCAAACAGCCATATCTACGGACTTTTCGCACAGGTATTAGCCCCTCTTCTCACAGGGGGAACAGTGTGCTTTATTGAGTCCCTCTCCGCAAAGGGTCTTTCCGCAGGCTTTCAAAACTTCAAGCCTACAGTTTTCCCGGGCGTGCCAAAGGTCTATGAGCTTTTGAAAACCCAGATAATGCAGCAGATCAACGGGGGCAAGGTATCTTCAGCACTTTTCAAGAAAATGTTTCCTGTTGCACTTCATCAGCGTAAGATCTACGGCATAAACAGCGGCAAAAAGATCTTCGCAAAGATACACAAAGCCTTGGGCGGCGAACTTAGATTTCTCTGCTCCGCAGGCTCGCCAATGTCAAAGGATACATTTGATTTCTTCTACGGCACAGGCTTTAATATTGTGAACAACTACGGTGCGACCGAAACGAGCATACCAACTATCGGCACATATGGCAAGCACGTCTATGCTGACACCTGCGGCAAGCCGTACCCCGATATAAAAGTGAAGATAGACCGCAGCGGTGAGCTTCTCATAAAGTCACCTTACATGATGATAGGCTACTATGGCGACAAAAAGTCCACAGATGAAGCTTTCAATCCTGACGGCTGGTTCAAGTCAGGCGACCTTGCAAAGTTCGATAAGCATAAAAATATCGTCATTCTCGGCAGATGCAAAGAAAATATCGTACTATCCACAGGTAAAAAAGCCGCCCCTGACGATATCGAACAGGTCTATAGGGGCATCGAGAGCGTTGACGAGCTTGTGGTCTGCGGAGTGCCTGCGAAAGAGGGAAGCTATGACGAGGTGCACGCCTTTGTGGTCTGTGCTGAGGATAAGCGTGAGCAGACGGAAGAAAAGCTAAAAGAGATAAGCTCATCCGCAGGGCAGGCAATGAAACTCAGCGGCATACATTTTGTGGATTCTATACCAAGAACAGCTATCGGCAAGCCAAAGCGTTATCTGCTGAAGAAAATGGTCATGGAGGATAACCTTGACAGCCTTACAAAGCAGGCGAAAAATAGTATCGACCCGTCGGATATCCCGTCAATGGTGAGAAACGCCGTGGCAAAAATAGCACACGTTCAGCCGAATGAAGTCAAGCTCAGCACAAAATTTTTGCAGGAGTTCACCATAGACTCCCTCTCAGCTATCGAGCTTGCATTGGAGATAGAGGAGTTCAGTGGTGTGCGTGTTGACGGCTGTATGGATAAGGATATGACCGTGGGCAAGCTTATCGCCCTCGTTCAAAACCCAAACCGCATAAAGCCGCAGACTGTGAAGTCAATGCTCTATCCACTGGATAAGAAAAAGATAGACTATCGTATTTACCGCTTTTACAGAAATCTTGTGACAGCCTTCTATGAGGTCAAGGTCACCGACGAGGAAAATCTACCTGATAAGGACGGTTATATAATCTGTGCAAATCACGTTTCAAACTTCGATTTTATCTTCCTCACCCTGAATTTCAGATACGAGCGTTTTGCAAAATTCTGCTGTATGGCGAAAAAAGAGCTTTTTAACGGCAGTTTAGCCAGCCGACTTATAGTAAGAATAGGCGGTATGGTGCCTGTTGACAGAGGCGGAAGAGTAGACGAAACAATGGCGGCTCTGCGTAAAAAGCTTGGTCAGAAATGGGGTGTGCTGGTTCACCCGGAGGGTACAAGAAGCAAAACCGGTGAAATGGGCAAGTTCAAAAGCGGTGCAGCCGTCCTTGCTATCGAAGCCAATGTACCTATAGTACCGGCCTACATCAAAGGCGGACACGAGATATTCCCGCCAGACAGAAAGCTCCCAAGGCTTTTCAACTGGAAAAGGCTGAGCAAATATAAAGTAAAAGTCGTTTACGGTGAGCCTATTTATCCTAATGGCGAAACCCCTGAAGAGCTTATGGCGAAAGTCCGTGAAGCGGTTTTGGCTTTGAAGAACGAAGAAAACTGAGCGGAACGCTCTAATGAGGAGTGAGGAATGACAAATGAGGAATTAGGAATGAGGAATTAGCATAGCTGTAGTTTGAGATACTCCAAGAGGTAAGTTAATAAGAACGTTGGTGAGTTAATTGTGCGAACGCAGTTCGCAATAAAAAAATCATCGCCGCAGGCGATACCTTCATTCCTCACTCCTCATTCCTCACTCCTCACTCTTTCCGTTTGACAAGTCGCAAAATATGTAGTATAATGTATTAATACGCTGATACGGTGACGTGTTATCGTAATATTTTGTTAAGGAATGAATATTTATGACTTTTGAGGAAGTAAAAAAGGTCACGGAGATCCTGCTGGAGTTCCTGCCTAATACCCTGAAGCTTTTTGCATGGACTATCGTGCTATCCATACCTGTGGGAGTGCTTGTGACAATGCTGAAAAAATGCCGCTTCAAGCCTATCTCGTGGCTGACAAATCTCTATATACTTGTCATGCGTGGCACGCCGCTCATGCTTCAGATAATCGCTATCTACTATGCAGTGCCGCTTATTATCGCAAGCGCCGCAAAGCAGGGCAAAACAGGCGGTGTATATGACGTGCTTACCAATATAAAAAACAACGAGAACTATATGTTTATCGCCCTTGTTACGGCATTTGTCCTTAACTATGCGGCTTATTTTGCAGAGATATTCAGAGGCGGTATCGAGGCTATCCCAAAGGGTCAGTACGAAGCGGCTTCAATGCTCGGCATGACAAAAATGCAGACATTTTTTAGGATAATTCTGCCGCAGGTCACAAAGCGTGTTATCCCTGCCACATCGAATGAGGTCATCGTCCTTGTAAAGGATACCTCTCTCGCAAACGTTATCGCATTTGCTGAGATAACAATGAAGGCAAAACAGCAGATGAACCTGTATAGCTCAATAACACCGCTTTTTATCGCAGGCGCATTCTATTTTGTGCTCAACGCTATCGTGACGGTAGCATTTGCCGTTATAGAAAAGAAATTCGACTATTATAAATAAGGAGAACTCATATGGCTATTCTTGAAGTGAAAAATATTTCCAAAAGCTTTGACAGCCTTAGGGTGCTCAAAGATATTTCTTTTAACGTTGAGGTGGGCGAGGTAGTCGCAATAATAGGTCCGTCGGGCAGCGGTAAATCAACGCTTCTGCGCTGTATAAACCAGCTTGAAAAAGCAGACGGCGGAGAGATAAACGTTGACGGCGTGAATATGTTCCGAACGGAAAACGGCAAAGCGGTGTACGCTCCTTCTAAAACGCTGAGAGATATTAGGCTGAAGATCGGTTTGGTGTTCCAAAACTTCAACCTTTTTCCGCACTTTTCTGTAAATCAGAATATAATGGAAGCCCCTCTCCATGTCCTTAAACAGCCAAAAGCCGAGGCAAAAGCCAACTGTGAGGAGCTTCTGAAAAAAATGGGACTCGAAACTAAAGGCAAGTCTTATCCATGCGAGCTTTCAGGCGGTCAGCAGCAGCGTGTATCTATTGCAAGAGCATTGGCTTTGAAACCGCAGATACTTTTCTTTGACGAGCCGACCTCCGCCCTTGACCCTGAGCTTACAGGGGAGATATTAAAGGTAATAAAAGAGCTTGCCAAAGAGAAAATGACCATGGTTATCGTCACCCATGAAATGGCATTTGCCCGTGATGTGGCAAACCATGTTATCTTTATGGACGATGGCTATATCGTGGAGGAGGGTACTCCGGAGGAAGTTTTCGGTCAGACGCAAAACGAAAGAACCAAGCAGTTCTTGCAGAGATTCAATGACAGATAGGACTGACAATTGTTGTAAAAAGCAAGAAATGATAACGTTTTCTGTGATTAATGCACAAAAGAAGTGTGACAATATTGTTAGAAATTTCAACACTTTTTGGAATAAAAAACGTGAAAACCCCTTGATTTTAGGGAAAAAGTCTGCTATAATAAGACTAGAATTGAATGACAATTCATAAAACTATATTCATATGGAGGAGATTAACGATGAAAATTTCTAAGATTCTCGCTGGTATGTCAGCAGCAGCTATCGTAGCTTCTATGGCAATGATCCCAGCATCAGCAGCAGGCACAAAGCTCAACGTAAGCGATGACCTTCTTGCAATCGGCAGACAGACTCAGGATGACCTTTTCGCAATTTTCTTTAGAGGCGATGATTCTGAGGGCAACGTAGTTAAGGACGGTATCACTGATATCACAGCTGTTTACGGTGCATCTTTCACTATCAAGGTTGACAACAACGACTGGAACACAATCGGCGGCGGCGGATCCATCAACTTCAACGACACAAAGAACGGCTGGAACGCTAAGGAATGGGCTGGCGGCTCTTGGGTTGACGATGAGAAGCCAAAGGACACACTCTGCTACACAACAGACGAGGAAGGTACATACGTTCTTGAGTACAAGAGCGAGACACCTCTCTTTGACGCAGTTGACGATGAGGAAAAGGGTTATGCAGCAGTTGGTATCAACAACTGGGCAGCTGACCTTAAGGGCATCGACGTTGTAGGCGTTAAGGTTCTTGGCGCTGACGGCAATGCTATCTACGAGGCTGGTTCTAACAAGGACAAGAAGGAAGTTCAGAAGAAGCCAGTAGCTGAGGAGTCAAGCTCTAAAACTGATTCAACAGCTTCAGGCACAGATTCTAAGACTGACTCCAAGAAGGACGATTCTAAGACATCTTCTGCAGCAGCTACTTCAACAGCAGCTACATCTTCAAAGGCTGGCACAACAAGCACAGCAGCTACTTCTTCAGCAGCAGCTTCTGACAAAACAGCAGCTACAGGCGCAACAGCTGGTCTTGCACTCGCTGGCGTAGCACTTGCTGGTGCAGCTATCGTTATCTCTAAGAGAAAGTAATCTCTCACAGATAACACACTTGAATAAGTGAATTTATACAGAGCTTTCTGTCATTCGGAAGGCTCTGTTTTTTTGTTCGTTTGTGTAACCTGCACTAATTTGTAAACGATTTCTGTGCAAAACATATGAAATCATGCGCTTAAATTGTGCAAATAGTATATTGAAAATATGTGACAATTGTGTTATAATACAAAAGTAAATATAGGTCAGGCTATGTGTATAGCATGACAATTAAACGGAGGTTATTAAAATGAAAAAGTTTTTAGCTTGCGCTCTTGCACTTACACTTACAAGTGCTATGTTCGCTTCTTGCGGCAGCTCTGATGATTCTTCATCAAAGGCTGAGGCAAAAACTACTACAACAACTACAGCTGCTACAACAACAGAGGCTACTACAACAACAGCTGCTCCTGAGTCAACAGCTGATTCAACAGCCGCTTCCGGCACAGAGTCTGAGGGTGAGGCTGCAAAGGATATTTCCGAAATGCCGGCTACTCTGAAGAACTATGAGGAGGCTTCTGTATATTTTAAGAAGGATATGGACGTTGCTTCTATCGTTGAACCTTTCGCTGAGAAGGATTACGAGAACGATGAGTCTCATGTAAACCTCTCTATTGAGGAGCTTGCAGGCGTTCCAATGCTCAAGGTCGAGACTCTTGATCAGGACGATCAGGGCAACTACAAGATCCCTAAGATCAAGTTCCACATGGAGAAGTTCTTTGAGGGTCACGAGGCTGATCTTGAGAAGATCTTCACAATTAAGGCTGACGTAGTTACAAAGGCAGTTGGCGAGTTCACTGGTGACGATGGAGTTTCTTCACTTGTTCCTGGTAACTTCATGGGCGCATTCGTTACACAGCCTACAACAGGTGAAGGCGAAAACAGCTGGAATGACCTCTATGACTTCGGCGAGGCTGAGTGGACATCTGAGTGGGGTTCCTATGAGCTTACAATGAGACCTGGTATCAAGGACGGTGCTACATTTGTAAACTCAACTGAACCACAGTATGTTTCACTTATGAGATGGGGCATTCCAAACCAGGCTGATTTCTACATTGCTGACCTCAGATTTGAGGACGAAGACGGTAACGTTATCGCTTGCGCAAACTTTGGTAAATAATTCATTTCCATACATAAGAAAGGTGCAGATTTTCTCTGCACCTTTTTTTATGTGAATTTTACGCTTACCTCCCCTGATATCTCCAAGCTTTTTACCTTTCCGCCATTGATTTTAGCCGAAAAATCCTGCCCTTTTATCTGACCCGTGGCGGTGATTTCTCCCTTGTCATTTTTGAGATACGTCACGCCTTTCTGCGAAATAAGCTTGTCAAGCACAGCGGCAGTCATTGTGACAGCGGAGCTTTCGGGTATGTTCCCTCGGTCAGTTTCGTAGGTCAAACCCTTGTATTCAAGCCGTGCGCTTTCTCCTGAGCAGGTTATCACCATACCGCTGACAGTTTCTGGCGCAGTTATCTCACACTCCCACATATCTGCGCCCCCACGGGTGAAGCTTGCGACGTATTCCGTGCCGTCAATGGTGAACTCAGCCGGGGTCTTGTAATCCTCTGCCAGCTTTACGGGTTTGACTTCGCTGCTTTCACCACATGAGCATAAGCCCATTACCGCCAAAATCGTTAGAAAAAATGCCTTTGTTCTTTTCATTTTGCCCTCCATTAAAAAAGACCCTCTTCATAAGAAGAAGGTCTTTGTTTTTAGTACAGCCTAGTCGGCATTTTCAAGGTCATACAAAAATCGTGGCAAAGCGTCAATAACATCTCTTGCAATGATTCCACGCTCAGATTTTTTGTATCCTGCAAGTAGTGCCGTCGAGCCAAGTGTGAACGACCCAAGTGCCGCCGCATCGAGAGCGTTGCACCCCTGAGCTACATAGGATGAAACAATGCCTGCAAGCATATCCCCTGAGCCACCCTTTGCAAGAGCAGTTGTGCCTTCGGTGCAAAGATAAACTTTTCCACAGCCCACCGCAAAGGTGTCAGCTGACTTCGCAAGCACCGTCACTCCATATTTTTCCGACAGCCTATATGCAAACCCAAGTCTGTCCGACATGACCTCGCCCACAGTCACGCCACAAAGCCTTGCAAGCTCCGCAGGGTGAGGGGTGAGGATAACTGTACTTTTCTTCTTCAACAGTACATCTATATTCGGACAAAGTGAATTTATTCCGTCAGCGTCCAAAACTATAGGTATCTCAGCATTTTCTATAAGCTCCGCCACAAGCTTCTCGGTCTGAGCCGTGTGACCAAGCCCACAGCCTATCAGCAAACAGCTTGCCTTTTTGCACTTTTTCAGTATCGTCTCCGCATTTTCAGCCACCATAAAGCCGTCCTTGTCGGTTTTCATTGCCGAGTATGTACATTCATACATACCAGCCGACAGGGAGTTGACTACGCTTTTTGCAGTGCAAAGCTCAAAAAGTCCCACGCCTGTTCGCATTGCCGCCATTGCTGAAAGCCCTGCCGCACCTATATAGCTCTCTGAGCCTGCCACGCTCACCACCTTGCCGAACGTGCCCTTGTGTCCGTCAGCAGGTCTAAAAGGCAGTGCCGCCCTTGCTTTTACCACGTCAAAAGGCGTTATAACAGGGTATAGGGTATTCTCGCAACGCTCGTCAATACCGATATCTTTTACCAGAATTTCACCGCAAAAGTCCACCGCAGGCTGTAAATAAAGACCCAGCTTGCCACGATGAAAGGTCACTGTCACGTCAGTCTTGAACGACAGCTTGTCAGCCTGACCATTCCGTGCATTTACTCCCGACGGCAGGTCGCAGGCTATCTTCATGCCTTCACATTTTTCACAAGCTCTGAACACTGGCAGGATATTTTCACGCAGGCTTCCGTGAAAACCCGTTCCGAAAATGCAGTCCACAAACACATCTGCACCCTCGATAAAATCCAGTGCATTTTCAGCTTTCAGCACCTCTACGCTCTTATCAAGCCTAGCATACGCTGCCGAGGAGAGGTCAGTGTCAGGCTCGCCACAGCATAAGACCACCGCAGGCTTGAGGCCTTGTTCCACAAGTAAATTTGCCGCCACAAGTCCGTCACCGCCATTGTTTCCCTTGCCAATAAGAAGCACTATCTTTGAGGACGCAGACGAGTTGCTCACAATGACCTCCGCAAGCTGTGCCGCCGCATTGTCCATGAGCTGAGCAAGACTTACGCCATATTTTTCAGCCTCATGCTCGCAAAATGTCATTTGCTCCACTGTCAATATCCTATCCATTTTTATCCTCCTTTTCGTAAGCTATCACCACCGCAGAAGCTATATCCTTGATGTGGGAAATGGACACCGCAAAGGTCAGTCCCCTCTTTTCAGCCGCCAAAAGTGCGTTTCCTGTAAGCTCCAGATAAGGACAGCCAAGCTCGTCACGCAAGCATGACACCTCGTTCAAGGCGAAGCCCTCGACCCCCGTGCCTAAAGCCTTTGCGAAGCTTTCCTTAGCCGCCCAATTCGCCGCCATGGATTCATAGGGGTTTTTCTTCTGTGAAAAAAGGGTCAGCTCCTTTTCGGAGTAAACCCTTTCACAGAAACGTCGGCTCTGACAGCTTTTTTTTATGCGTTCGATCTCGATAAGATCAGTTCCGACAAATATTTTCATTTTTATTTCCTCAGTGTTCTCGGAAGTGCAGGCTTCATAAGCTCAAGCATATCATCATCTGGTGTGAAGATAACAGTTGTAAGCCCGAGATTTTTGTGGTTGAATGTTATGTAGTAGTCTGTAAGGCTATCGTCACAAGCGCAGGCAAGGACCTTTGTTGCACCTTCAGGTACAGAGAAATTCTCGTCAGCAATGCCGAAATCTGTCGCACTGCCGCAACGGAATGTGATAAGGCGCTTTCTTGAACGCTGAGCCGTTATCTTGTCAACGTCTATTTCTCCGTTTGTGAAAATGTATTCATACTCCACATCGAGTTTTGTTGTAAGATAATAACCGCCATAAAGTGCGGCAGCGGCAAGAAAAATGCCTATTACAGAAAACTGCGTGCCGAAAGGGAAGATAAAGCACAGTGCGGCAAGTGCCACGCTTGCTATCATGATGAAAATTTTCTGTATCTTATCGTTCTTTGTGGGAATCTTGCGAACTATCTGTTCCTTGAAGCTGTCCATTATTTGTCCTCCGTTTATTCAGTGCCGCTGAGAAGCTCTTTCATTACCCAGCCGCTTTTGTTGTTATATTTTACATATACCCATATGTTTCCGTCGCCGTCTGTTCTCTCGCCGTAGCCGTTTATGGTCTTTCCGTCAGGTATCTTTTCTATCACGTCATATTTCTTTGACGGACCGTATCTGAGATTAAGATAAGAGGTGTCTGACTTTACAAGAAATGGGATAGAATCAGGGTATTTCACATCATCGCCCAAAGGGAAAAGTGCGTCCTTTTTGAACTTTGTGGTGGTGGTCTTTTTAGACGCCTTTGTTTCGGCAGATGTTGTGGTTGTGGTGGTGGTCGTCCTCTTTGTTGCCGTTGCGATTATGTCAGGGTCGTAGCCCTCGTCAATGCTTACGTCTGGGTTTTCAAGTGTACCTGCCGTCACAGAAGTGGTGGTGGTGTAGCCCTCGTAATCCTCATCGTCCTCGTCATAATCGTCACCCATTGTGGCGGTCTTTGTGGTCTCTATAACTCTTTGGGCGGCAGTACCCGTGGTGGTCTCCGTTTCGGAGGAGCTTTCTGGAAGCATTGCCCCACATGACGCAAGCCCGAAAACCGCAGAACAAGCCAGCACAGCCGCAAGCAGTTTTGATCTCATTTTTTATATCCTCTTTTCAGAATTTACACAATTTTATTTTAAGCCAAGAAGTCTTTCTGCGTTGCCACCGAGTATTTTCTCTTTGTTATCCTCGGAAATGTTCAAGCGCAGTATCTTTTCTTTTATAAGGTAGGAACTGTCCCAAGGGCAGTCGCTTGCAAAAAGTATCCTGTCAGCCCCATGCTTTTCAACGATAGCCTGCATAAGCTCGTCAGGACACATACTTGTGAAAGCGGTGTCAAAATAAACTTCACCGTCAACTCCTGCCAAAACGTCACGCACCTGCTCCCACATCATGTTTGCACCAAGATGTGCAAGAATGACCTTGAGCTTAGGGTGCTTTTTTATCATGTTCAGCGCCCTCTCAGGTGTGGAGTGGATAAGGTCAGGGGAAACGCAGTCATAGCCCGAATGGAATATAACAGGCAGGTCGGCTCTTTCAATGGCGTCATATATCTTGTCCATGCGCTCATCATCTATCATAAAGCCCTGATAATCAGGGTGAAGCTTTATGCCGTGAAGTCCAAGCTCCTTTATGTGGGCTATCTCCTGCTCATAGTCCTCAGCGTCAGGGTGTATTCCACCGAAGCTTATAAATCTTCCGCCGTCCTGTTGGGCACACCAATCGTTTATAACTCTCTGCTGAGTAGGTTTTGTTGCCACTGATAACAGCACGCCCTTGTCAATGCCCCATTCGTCAAAACGCTGTATGGTTTCCTCTGCAGTGCCTCTTGTGAAAGGAGTTATTCCACTGCAAGCCTGAAGCTTTTCAACAGCCTTTTCCGCTACCTTTGGATTAAAGGCGTGAACGTGAAAATCAATTACCATTTAAAACATCTCTTTCTGAAAATACTTTTCCATATGGTATTATACCACACTTTCAAGCTTCTTTCAACGAATATCGGCAATTTTCACAGTATTTTCATCTAGGGCTATTCCCAGCTTTTCCACATCTCGGGGCAGAAGCCTACTGTGGCTTTCTTGCCGTTTCTTACGATAGGTGCGGCAAAAAGCTCGGGATAGTCAAGAAGCTTTTCTATCTTTTCCTCGGTGCTTCCAAGATATTTTATGAGCATTGCCTGTTCGCCCTTTGCCTTTGGGTCGATAAGCTTGTCAATATCGCCAACAGCCGCAAGCACTGAGTTAAGCTCGCCCTTGCTAAGCCCCTTTGTAGGCAGGTCAACAGATTGGAACTTTATGCCACGCTCTTTGAAATAACGCTCGGCCTTTTTGGTGTCAAAGGATTTTGACTTGCCGAATATCTGTATGTTCATGGAATTATCTCTCCGTTTCTGCATTCAAGAATGATAGTAAAAGGGCCGTCATTGAGCAGTGAAACTTTCATGTCTGCACCGAAAACGCCCTTTTCTACCTTGCCTGTAATTTTTTCACCGCAGACCTTGCAGAAGTATTCATAAAGTCTGTTGGCTTCATCAGGCTTGCCTGCATAGATAAATGACGGGCGGTTGCCGTGGTGACAATCTGCATAAAGGGTGAACTGTGAAACGCAAAGAATATCTCCGCCAACATCATTTATAGAAAGATTTGTTTTGTCGTTCTCGTCAGCGAAAATGCGAAGCTTTGATATCTTGTCTGCAAGCTTGTCGCAGTCAGTCTCAGTGTCCTCCTGACCTACTCCGAAAAGTATCAGAAAGCCCTTTTCTATCTCGCCTGTGACCTTGCCCTCGACCTCAACTTTTGCACTTGTGACCCTCTGTATTACCGCTCTCATCAGCCCACCTCCACGGTGTAGCTGTAGGTGTAAACAGCTTCAGGTGCAAGCTTGATAGCGTGAGGCTTGTTTTCGATATCCTCAAAAGCGTCGTCCTCGTAAACAGGCACGCTAGTCCAAGGCTCAAGGCAGATAAACTGAGCGTCAGGATTGCCTGTGGAAGTCCATACTGCAATGCAGTCAGAGTGTGGGAATGACAGCTTTACGAAACCGCCGTCAGACTTTTTCAGGGTGACAGCCTTTGAAGCAGGGTGGTCTTTCATGATAACGTCATAGTCGAAAAGCTCTCTTGTGAGAGTGATAGTCTTTTCACCGTCAAGGATAGTCCTCTCGCCATTTGGGATAGGCTGAACGATATGCTCGTTTTTCTCGTACTCAACTGTGCATTTGCCACCTTGGATATCGCAGATAAAAGCAGGGTGACCGCCGAGATAGAAGTACATAGCCTTTTCATCAGTGTTTTTTACTGTGTTTGTGACGGTGACTTTTGAACCTTTTATGGAGTAGGTGACTTCAAGCTCAAAGTGGTATGGGTATTGAGCAAGTGTCACGTCATTGTCTTTTAGGAGAAAGCTTACGGAATTTTTGGTGCTTCCAGCGTATGTAAATTCGCTGTCACGGGCGAAGCCGTGGTTTGCAGCCATGTGATATTCCTTACCGCCAGCCTTGTAGGTGCGGTCTTTAGGGGAGCATATGAACGGGAAGAGAATAGGAGCGTAGCGTTTCCAAGCGTCACCGCATTGCCAGAGATATTCTTTGCCGTTCATTTTGATAGAGTGAAGCTCAGCACCGAAAGTGTCGGCTGAGACAGAGAGTTTATCATTTTTTATTTCATAAAGCATAGATCAGACCTCCGAGAGAAAAATTTTATACCTTATTATTATAGCACATTGTTTGGGAGATGTCAAAACCAAGTGAGCAGTGAGGTTTTGAGGTCGGCTGGGGTATGGGCGAAAACGTTTGAAAAAACTTGAAAGTCTGTTGAAAATTCTGTTCTGATATCAATATTTTAACAGTTAAATTTTATGACTTTGATACAGAATAACTAAAATATTTTCAATTGTTTGTGTAAGCTGACAAAACTTGTGATGACTATTGACTTTAATTTGGAGATAGTCTATAATAAAATGGTAAGATTATTTAATTGTGCAGTGCTTTTTGTTCACAGCTTCAGACTGCACTGAGGAGAAATGACTATGAATATTAAAGACGCAAAACAACAGATACTTAATGCAATACAAGCCTATCTCATTAAAGACGAATTTGGCGATTACCGAATTAGCATAGAACATCAGAGACCTGTGTTCCTGCTTGGCGCACCTGGTATCGGTAAGACCGCTATCATGGAGCAGATAGCTCAGGAAACTGGCGTAAACCTTGTTACCTACTCGATGTCCCACCACACAAGAGAGTCTGCCCTCGGTCTGCCTGTTATTGTACATAGAAACTACACCGGTGCTGACGTGCAGATATCCGAGTACACTATGAGTGAGATCGTGGCTACTCTTTATGACACTATCGAAGCCACTGGCATCAAAGAGGGTATTCTCTTCCTCGATGAGATCAACTGCGTTTCCGAGTCCCTTGCTCCTGCAATGCTCCAGTTTTTGCAGTATAAGGTTTTCGGACTTCATCAGGTTCCGGCAGGCTGGGTAGTTGTTACAGCAGGTAACCCGCCTGAGTTCAACAAGTCTGTTTCTGAGTTCGATATCGTTACTCTCGACCGTGTTAAGAGGGTCGAGTGTCAGCCTGATTTCGGCGTTTGGAAAGAATATGCTTACTATGCAGGCGTTCACCCTGCTATCATATCATATCTTGAGCTTCACCCTGACCACTATTATATGGTAGACGCAAGCGATAAGAACAACTACCGCTTTGTTACTGCCCGTGGCTGGGAGGACCTTTCTGAAATGATGCAGCTTTATGAGGAGAGCGGTATCCTTGTTGACCATGCTCTTGCTGCTCAGTATGTACAGAACCCAGAGTTCTCAAAGGGCTTTGCGGAATATTATGACAGATTCAACTACTATCGTGAGAAATATGACGTTGACGCTATCCTCGAGGGCGGCATAACTGCTCAGAACATTGCTGACGCAAGAGCGGCAGGCACTGAGGAAGCTGTGGCTCTTATGAATCTGCTTATGGACGGCATCACATACACAATGAGAAGCTGTATCCAAATGGAGAAGATGATAAGACTTATCCATCCGAGAATGGAAGATATCCTTGTGAAGATAAACAATGGTCTTTCATGCCGTCAGATAATCAGTGAACACATCATGGACTGCAACAAGAGCCTTGACAAGGCGGTAAGAGCAAGAAACATCTCGCCGTCAAACAAGAAGATACAGCACTGGATTCTTCACAATCTTGAAGCTTATCTTGATAAGTGTACGAACGAGGGAAGAGATAACAAAAACCGCTGTACTGTTATTTTGCAGAACTCCTTCAACAATCTGCTCCATGGCGCAAACAACGTTACACAGCAGTCTATGAATGGTCTGAAATACGCTTTTGACTTCCTTGAGAATGCTTATGGCGCTGACAGCAATGTTATGAAGAAGTTTATCGAGGAGCTGAAAGTAAATTGCCACACCACAAACTTCATCAAGAAGTACGGCTCAGAGCAGTTCTACAGACTTGCAGGTGAGCCTGTTCAGCAGCCTACCTACAACAATCTCTATGACCTTAATCTTACTGATTGCCTTTTAGAGCAGGAATAAGCATAGATACAAAATGAATATCACACGGGCGAACACTGTTCTCCTCTGCAATGTTTTACTACAGAGTGGGGGTGACGGACGTTCGCCCGTTTTGGTTTTTGAATGGCTTTTGAGCTGAACGCATACATATTTGTTAATATAAAAAGCTTGTAATTTGCGAAAAAGTGTGATATAATAACTAAGAATGTACAAACGAGAATCAGTGAGGTTTTTACTATGGGCAAGATTTATGATTTAGGCATAGACGTAGGTTCGACCACGGTCAAGACGGTAATTCTTGACGATGGCGAGTTTATTTATAACAAATATGAAAGACACTTTTCAAAGGTCAGGGAAACGGTGGCTGAGCAGCTGCGTGCTATCAGAGAGCTTTATCCTGAGGACAAGTTCAGGATAGCCATAACAGGCTCGGCAGGTCTTGGCATCGCTGAGGAAAGCGGTATCTCTTTCGTGCAGGAGGTCTTTTCTGCTTTTATCGCTGTAAACAAGAAGTATCCAAAGGCTGACGTTGTGGTTGAGCTTGGCGGTGAGGACGCTAAGATAATCTTCCTCACAGGGGGTGTTGAACAGCGTATGAACGGCTCCTGCGCAGGTGGCACAGGTGCTTTTATCGACCAGATGGCAGGACTTTTAGGCGTTACCCCTGACGAGATGAACGACCTTGCTCTTAAGGCTGAAAAGACTTATCCTATCGCTTCAAGATGTGGTGTTTTCGCAAAGTCTGATATTCAGCCGCTTCTTAATCAGGGCGCAAGAAAAGAGGACATATCTGCTTCTATCTTTCAGGCTGTTGTTGACCAGACAGTTTCGGGTCTGGCACAGGGCAGAAAGATCGGCGGTCAAGTGCTTTTCCTTGGCGGTCCGCTTACATATCTCAGTGCACTGAGAAAGGCATTCAGAACTACTTTGAACCTTGACGAGGAACACGCTATACTTCCTGAAAATTCTTCATGCTATATGGCTTTCGGTGCGGCACTTCATGCTGACACGCTGGCGGAGGAAATGACTATAGATGAGGCTATCGACAAGATAGTGAACGCAAAGGCTACTGACAATATCGTGGTAGGCAAGCCACTGTTTGCAAGCCGTGAGGAATATAATGCTTTCGTGGAAAGACACAAGAAGTCTGACCTTAAATATGAAGACATCAGAACTTACAAGGGCGACGCTTATCTTGGCATAGACGCAGGCTCGACAACCACAAAGCTTGTGCTTATCACACCTGACGGAAAGCTTCTTTATCAGCACTACTGCTCAAACAAGGGTCAGCCGCTGGATATAATCTCTTCCAAGCTTGAGGAGATCTACAGCCTTGCTACCCCTGAGCTTAACATAAAAGCTTCTGCGGTAACAGGCTACGGTGAGGATCTTATAAAGGCAGGTCTGGGCGTTGACTATGGTATAGTTGAAACTGTTGCGCACTATAAGGCGGCGGCTTATTTCTGTCCCGACGTTGATTTTATCATCGACATCGGCGGACAGGATATAAAGTGCTTCAAGATAAAAAACAACGCTATCGACAGCATTATGCTCAACGAGGCTTGTTCATCAGGCTGTGGCTCGTTCATTCAGACTTTTGCAGGTGCAATGGGATATGACATTGCGGAGTTTGCAAGGCTCGGTCTGTTTGCAAAAGCACCTGTGGAGCTTGGCTCAAGATGTACAGTGTTCATGAACTCATCTGTAAAGCAGGCGCAAAAGGACGGAGCTTCCGTTGAGGATATTTCTGCAGGACTTTCGTCGTCTATCATCAAGAACGCAGTTTACAAGGTAATAAGAGCAAAGTCTATTGATGAACTTGGCAAGAATATAGTCGTTCAGGGCGGAACGTTCCTTAACGACGCTGTGCTCAGGTCATTTGAAATGGAGCTTGGTAGAAACGTTATAAGACCTGCCATTGCGGGACTTATGGGTGCGTTCGGCTGTGCGCTTTTCGCAAAAGAAAAATCTCAGGGCAGGGACGGCAAGTCAGGCGTTCTCACAAAGGCTCAGCTTGAAGAATTTGCTTACAATTCAAGAGCCGTTCAGTGCGGTGGCTGTGGTGCGCACTGTAACCTTACTATAATAAGATTTAATGACGGCAGAAGATTTACTTCCGGAAACCGCTGTGAAAAGGGTGCAGGCATAAAGATAACCGACAGAACGGAAAACATGATAGAGTATAAGTATAACAAGATACTCTCTTATGCTGACAACAAGCCTGCAAAGCCTATTGCAAAGGTAGGTCTGCCGCTTGCGCTGTCTTATTATGACCTTATGCCGTTTTTCTCAACACTGCTCACAAGCCTTGGTTTTGAGGTGGTGCTGTCTGAGGAGTCAACGAGAGATACATACTACAAGGGTCAGCAAACTATTCCGTCTGATACGGTATGTTATCCTGCGAAGCTTTGTCACGGTCATATAGAGAGCCTCCTTGACAAGGGCGTGGACTTTATCTTCTATCCTTGCATGAGCTACAATGCTGACGAGGGTCAGTCGGACAATCACTATAACTGTCCTGTTGTTGCTTATTATCCTGAGCTTCTTAAAGCTAACAATGACAAGCTGAATGATGATAATTTCATCATGCCTTATCTTGACATAAACATCAAAAAACACGTTGCAAAGGCAATGGCAAGAGCGCTTTCAAAGTATAACATCACTGCAAAGCAGGTGCTTGGAGTGCTTAACAAGGCTTATTCTGAGCAGGTGAGATACCATAGGGATATCGAGGCTAAGGCACAGGAGATAATCGCTGAGGCAAGGGCAAAGGGTCAGAAAATAATCGTTCTGGCAGGCAGACCTTACCACATCGATCCTGAGATAAACCACGGAATACATAAGCTTATCGCTTCCCTTGGCTTTGCTGTTATTACCGAGGACAGCGTGGCGATGAAAGTGGATACACCTGCCCTTGACGTACTCAATCAGTGGACTTATCATTCAAGGCTTTACAGAGCGGCAGAGTATGTATGCGAGAATGATGATATGCAGCTCGTTCAGCTTGTATCCTTCGGCTGTGGTATCGACGCTGTTACAACAGACGAGGTGAGAGCGATACTTGAAGAAAAGGGCAAGCTTTACACTCAGCTAAAGATAGACGAGATAACGAATCTCGGTGCGGCTAAGATAAGACTCAGGTCTTTGGCAGCGGCACTGGAGGAAAAAGAAGCCAGCGCAAATGCTGAGAAGAAAATGGACAAGGAGGCAATGTAATGGCTGAAAAGGAGATAAAACACGCAGGCTCGGACAGAGTAAAAAGGTCTTATTTTGACAAGTCAAGACGTGAGGAATACACTATACTTATACCTGATATGCTTCCTATACACTTCAAGCTTATCATGGCGATATACAAAAAATACGGCTATAACATGGAGCTTTTGCAAAACTGCTCACGAAACGTTATAGACGAGGGACTTAAAAACACACATAATGACGCTTGCTATCCTGCGCTTCTTGTTATCGGACAGTTTATGGACGCTCTCAAAAGCGGCAAGTATGACCTTGAACACACGGCTCTGCTTATGTCACAGACGGGCGGCGGTTGCCGTGCTTCAAACTATATCCACCTTATAAGAAAGGCGCTGTCAACGCAGTTCCCTGAAGTACCTGTTCTGTCGCTGAATTTCAGCGGACTTGAAAAGGACGCTTCCATAGATATCACCCCTGCCATTGCAATGAAGCTTATTTATGCTGTGCTTTACGGTGATATGCTCATGCTTTTGTACAATCAGTGCAAGCCTTACGAGATAGAGAAAAATTCTACTGACGAGCTTTTGGCAAGGTGGCAGCACAGGCTTGGAAAGCTGTTTGCTACCCCGAGCAGATATATGCATACAAAGAGCATTTACAATGCTATGCTCAAAGACTTTGCGGCGCTGCCGAGGACAAAGGAGAAAAAACCTAAGGTAGGTATCGTGGGGGAGATATACGTTAAGTATTCGCCTCTGGCAAACAATCACCTGAACGACTTCCTGCTGTCTGAGGGCTGTGAGCCTAACGTGCCAGGACTGTTGGACTTCGTGCTTTACTGTGCGTCGGACGCTATCAACGACGAGAAGCTTTATGACAAGAAAACCAGCCGCACTCTTATGTACGGCATTGGTTATGACGTGCTTTACAAGTTCCAGAAGCAGCAGATAAAGGTCATCAACGAGCAGGGCATTTTCCAGCCGCCTCATGATTTTGAGCACCTTAGAAAGTGCGCTGACAAGTACATCAGTCAGGGCGTAAAAATGGGCGAGGGCTGGCTCATCACTGCTGAAATGGCAGCTCTTGCAGAAACAGGCACAAAGAACATAATCTGCACTCAGCCGTTCGGCTGTTTGCCTAACCACATTGTGGCGAAGGGTATGTCGAGGACTATCAAGCAGGCTTATCCGGACGCAAATATAGTCGCTATCGACTATGACCCGGGTGCGACAAAGGTCAATCAGGAGAACCGTATCAAGCTTATGCTTGCCAATGCGGTCATGGATTAATAGAAAAAAGTTACCCCCTCGGAGCTTGGCTCGGAGGGGGTTCTTGTTTGTTCTTTTACACATAGTTAGGGGAGTTGGTTTGTTGCTTCGACGGGCGAACGCTGTTTGAACCTACACAAGTGGCGTATTTAAGCGGTTTGCGTGGCCGATATAATAATTCTAGTAGGCATATGACGTCTGTTCGGGTTCAACAAAGCTTAGGGATTTAAGCTTCTCTGTGACGTTGTCCACTTCGGCATTTGTTACTTCGAAAGAGACGTCGATAAAGTCAAGGTTAGTGTGGTCATCTTTTGAGGTATAAACATCTATTGCTACACCTACAGAATTTGGCGAAATCTCATGCGGCTTGAAGTGGTCGATATAGTCAGCAAAACTCTTTTTGCGGGTATCAAGTGCTTTATTGTATATATATATTATCTGCATGGCTTCGTCTTTTGAGAGTGTGTCGGAAAGATAGTGGAACGTTACGCCGTCGCTTGTTGAATTCATTACACACACACGGTTAGCGTCGCTGAGTCTTGATCCATTTATCTTGCCTGTGAAGCCGTCACAGAAGTATGCGAGAATGTTCACGCCGAATATGACAATCATATACACTGCGAAAATGCCTACCCATTTTACAAAGCGGACTATTGTGAGCTTTCTGTTTGAGGAGAGTATCCGCACAAGGAGATAGCCCAAGAGAAGTGCAGGGAGAAGTATGGTATTGCTTGTGTCGGAGAGGACGTAGGTGGTGACGGTTATGACAGCTAGGATAAGGATAATTTCACGATAGGCACTGAATACGAACGGCTTGCCCGTGTCCTTGCCGTCACGCTTTTTGTAGAGGAAATACAAAAGCGTGATAAGCAGAGCTGAGAAAAGTGCGCTTCCTATGAGAAGAAGCAGGACTTTTGTGGAGTAGCCAAATTCCATAAGGTGGGCAGGGAATGCGCTCCATGCAGGACAATAGGTAACGAAATTTTCAATATCGTATGGGTACTGTACTGTAAATGGGCTAATGGTGGAATAGTATATGCAAGCAGGGAGAGCCGCCTCGCAGGCTGCTATTATTACCGCTGTGTATATCATTTCTGCCAGTCTGCCGCAGCATATCATGGACAGCAGCACTGCAAGTATTACAAAAAGGCTTGTGGCAAGCTGTGTGAGCATTAGCACGGCGGAGTATCTTGCGACTATTTTCAGGGCGATATCCGTTGTGAGAAGTACGGCGATAAACTGAATGATGTTCCAGCACAAGATAGGCAGGATATGTATTTTCAGCAGGGTGAGGAGCTTTGAGAAAAAGCGTTCTTTTGAACTGCTTGGAAGAGAGTACACAAGGTCTGCATGAGGCTTGCTGTAAAGTTCATGGAAAAGTATGAAAACTGTGAATATTCCGCAAATCGCTATCGCCGCATTGCCAACGTATGCAAGGTCAGAACCCTCATAATGGTTTGTTGCACTTTCGCTGTAGTAGGTGATAAACTTTCGCATTGACATCTGCATTATAAAGTTCATGAACAGTATAAGGTTCGTGATGATGAAAAGCAGTTTGTTTACCCTGAAATCACGGCGTGAGGTCTTTATTATTCTATTCTTCGCTGACAGCATATCCACGCACCTCCATTTCGTAAATGAAAATCTCTTCAAGGGTCAGAGGGACAAGCTCCAAAACGGCAGGGGAGAGAGCAGAAAGCTTTGCGGTGATATCCGCTTTTTCACCCTTTGCCACAACGGTGGAAATTCTTCCGAGTTTTTTGAAACTGAGCACTTCGACGCCTGCGTTTTCTATGGCGGAGCGGTCAAGCACGCCCTCAGGCAAGGCTATCTGCACCTTTTCAAAGCCCTCTCTTACATCATCGATATCCTTGGCGAAAATGACCTCGCCTTTGTGCAGGAGCATTGCTTTGTCGCAAAGCTCGCCTATCTCGGTGATATTGTGGGAGGACACCACAAGGGTCGCACCACGGTCGAAAATATCGTCAACTATCATTGTGCGGATAAGCTTTCGCATGGCAGGGTCAAGGCCGTCAAAAGCCTCGTCAAGGAGGATATACTTTGTTCGGCAGGCAAGTGCAGCCGCAACGATAGCCTGTCTTTTCATGCCCTTTGAAAACTGGGACAGCGGTTTCTTCCGTGGCAGGTCAAGCTTTGAGATAAGGTCATCGAACACCTTGTCGTCAAAGGTCGGGTAGCTGCTTTGGTAAAAGCTTTTCAGGTCATTCACTGTCAGTCTTGAAAACTGCACCGTTTCGTCGCTCACAAAGAAGATGTTCTCTTTAGCCTGCGGCCGGTCATAGACCTCTGTTTTGTCAATGGTGACGCTGCCGCTGTCGGGGCGGTAGATCCCGCTTATAACACGCAGCAGGGTGGATTTGCCTGCACCGTTTGAGCCTACAAAGCCGTATATGCAGCCCTCGGGGATATCCAGAGTGACGGCTTTCAGTGCCTCATGATCTTCGTCTGCGTTTTTGAATGTAAGTGACAGGTCTTTTATTTCTATCATTCTTTGTCACTCCTTTCTTTCTGTTCCTCCGCCAGTTCTTCAAGGACGGAGGTAAGCGATCCAAGGCTTATGCCTGCCTGCATTGCGGCGGCGGCATGGAGCCTGAATTCTTCCAGTAATTTTTTCTCTATAGAGCCTTTCTGCTTTGCCACAAAGCAGCCTTTTCCTGCCACGGAATAGATTATTTCGTCATGCTCAAGTCTGCTATAGGCTTTGGCGACTGTGTTTGGATTCAGACCCAGTTCCTTTGCCAACATTCTTGAGCTTGGTAGCTTATCGTTTTCTTTCAGCACGCCTTTTGATATAAGGCTTGAGAACTGGCTGCATATCTGTTCGTAGATAGGTGCTCTTCCTGTAAGATCAAGCGTTATCACCTTGAATACCTCCTTTCGATTTTGTTGTTTCGTTTCATTTGTTCTGCTGTACTAACTGTATTATCTGTTGTAGTACACCTAGAGTATACAACTATAAGTCTGATTTGTCAAGGAGCGTGGATATTTTTCAGCACTTATTACAATACTGCGTCGTTTTGATAGTTGGAAATGTACAAAAGTTCAGGCTTGAGGGAGGGAAATATTATTAAAATGTAAAAAATGTGTTTAAAGGGCTTTGGGGCTATTGACAGGGAAGAAAAATAGTGTTATACTTTAATACATAAAAGCTTAAAAGCATAAAATCTTTAAAGCGATGAACTTATACAGACATGGTAAGGGTCTGCTTTTGGAAAGGAAGTAATCACAATGGCAAATCAGGCAAAGACGATAAATCAGAAAGGTGACCTTATGTCATATCGTCCTGATATAAAGCTTCTGGACGCAACTATCCGTGACGGAGGACTTGTAAATAATTTTGGATTTTCAGACGAGTTTGTAAAAGAACTCTATAAAACTAATATAAAATCAGGCGTTGAATACATGGAGTTCGGCTACAAGGCTTCTAAGGAGCTTTTTGACGTCAATGGGTTCGGTAAGTGGAAGTTCTGTGATGAGGAGGATATCAGAGCTATCGTGGGCGAAAATGACAGCCCTCTGAAGCTTTCTGTTATGGCTGACGTTGGCAGATGTGACTTCAAGAAGGATATCCTGCCAAAGAGCGAGAGCGTTATCGACATGATAAGGATCGCAACATATACTCATCAGATGCCTGGTGCGCTGGAGATGATAAACTACTGTCACGATATGGGCTATGAAACTACTATCAACATCATGGCTGTTTCTGCGAGCCGTGAGGACGATATCGCACAGGCTCTTGACCTTGTGGCAAAAAGCCCTGTTGACGTTATCTATCTTGTTGACAGCTACGGTTCACTTTTTCCAGAGCAGGTGAGAAGGCTTACTGCGCAGTATTGCGAGGTGGCTGAGGCTAGCGGTAAAAAAGTTGGCGTTCATATGCACAACAATCAGCAGCTTGCTTTCGCAAACACCATAGAGAGCATTTCTCACGGCGCAAGCTTTGCTGACGCTACAATGAGCGGCATGGGCAGAGGTGCAGGAAACTGCTTCATGGAGCAGATGCTCAGCTTCCTGAGAAACCCTAACTACAAGCTTACTCCTACACTGAAATTTGTTGAAAAGTACGTTGCTGAGGAGAGGGCAAAAGGTTCACAGTGGGGCTATGACGTGCCTTATATGCTCACAGGTGCGCTCAACCGCCACCCTCGTGCGGCTATCGCATTCCTGAAGGATAACAGAACAGATTACAACGAATTGTATATGGATCTTCTTAACGAGTTGTCATAAAATCATTCTTCATATAAACGGCGTTTCCATAGTGATGTGGGACGTCGTTTTTGTGTTGCATAATTTTTTATCATATGTTATAATTATTTTGCGTTTTCATAAAACCTTTTGGCGGACATCTCGTCATTATAGGTGAAAGGACTTTCAATGAAGTATATTGTATAGGGGGGCGGAAAATGGAGGACAGCAAGATAATCGAGCTTTATGAAAGCAGAGATCAGCAGGCTATTTCACAATCGGATATAAAATACGGCGGATACTGTTATTCTGTGGGCTACAATATTCTTGGAGTCAGGGAGGACACGGAGGAGTGCGTGAACGAAACTTGGCTCAGGGCATGGAACTCCATTCCGCCACAGAAACCCAGAATGCTGTCGGCATTTTTCGGGCGGATAACAAGAAATATCGCATTTGACAGATATCGTGCGTCAAAGGCCGCAAAGCGTGGAAAAGGTGAGATAGCGGCGGTCCTGGAGGAGCTTGACGAGTGCATACCTGACAATGACACCACCGAGAGTCTTTGCGACGGCAGACATCTTGAGGGGCTTATAAACGAATTTCTTGGCGAGTTGCAGGAGAGAGACAGAAATATATTTCTCCAGCGATATTGGTTTGCAGTACCTATAAAAGAGATATCAAAAAAGTATGCTATGAACCTGAACACAGTTAAGGCGAGCCTTTTCAGAAGCAGAAATAAGTTAAAGGCTTTGCTTGAAAAGGAGGGAGTTCTTTTATGAAAACAACAGGAGAGGATATTTTCAAGGCTTTGGAAAATGCTGACGAGCATTTTATCGAGGAGTGTCGGCAGAGCGGAAGCGGAGTAAAGATAAAAACCGTGTGGAAAAAGTGGGCAGCAGTTGCAGCCTGCGGTGTTATCGCTGCAGCGACGGGTGTTATGATGTTTGCAGGCAGGTCGGACAGAGAGATAAAAGTAAGTTCGGCATCGGGAAATGAGCAGGCACAGGACTATGCCGATGATGGAACTGATCTTGCAACAACGGAGATCGGTTTGGTGACGCCGTGGGAGTATCTGTCTATGGGTGCAAAGTATGATTTTGTGGAATATAACGGCGTGAAGTACAGCTCAATGGGCGTTATAGATGAAAGCTATCTTGATGAAAAGCTTACTGCCCAGACCCTTGAAACAACAAATTATGAAACAAACAAAAAGGAAACAACAAAAGCGGATATTTATTCAATAAAAGATTTGTCATCAAGTTTTTATCTGGCAGTAAAATTTGATGACGGCACTTTGGCGTGGTATGGGGTGTTCAACGATACGCCGTCTGATTTTGACGCTATAGTGAAGAATATGAACCTTTGCAAGACCGCAAAGATCAGGACAGTATATAATGATATTGGACTGGGCAAGCTGAGAACATATTCTGATGTTGACATTTCAGGACTTCTTGACCTGCTCAAGGACGAAAACGGCGTTTTCACTGCCGAGCCTGTTGATGACGGATCGGAAACCTCTGAGGGGGAAACACCAATTGATTTTTCCACCACTGAAGATGATGAGTGGTATGTTTCAAACGGCATAACAGCGTATTTCAATATTGATATGCTTGGCACAGAAGGTCAGATATACTTCACTCACGATGGCATGATGTATTTTGATGCAAATCTAGGATATACAGAAAAATACAATATTGGCAGTGAAAAGGTCACAGAGATAGAAAAATGGCTCAATGAAAACTGCGAATACACTGACGAAAAGAAAAACGCTGAGGTCGCTGGCGATGTTGATCCTAGTGAGAAAGCTGTGACTTCTGTCGCCAAGGACGATCCTGATATGGCTGACAAAGTTGATATTGGATATATCGACTATTTTGAGGACGTTGGGGACAATACCTTTACAACAAAGGACGGCAGGCTCACGGCGAAATACTCCTATGAGGTAAGCGGAGGCGAGTTCATAAGCCATATTACCTACACAAACAACTGGGACAAGGACATGGCGCTTGACTTCACGACTGACCAGTATATCACCACAGAGGACAGTAAGGGTAATTCCACGAGCTATGGCGAAAATGGCGACAGAAACACCATGAACACTTTGCTCAAAGCCGGAGAGAGCTACACGTATGACTACAAGACGGATATTGGTGCCGACTATGTGAAAGGCACAGCAAAGATAACGCTTATCGCAAACACTGCAAGCGATAAAAACTGCAATGGAGTAAACTATGTGACGCTAAAAGATTTAGAGATAGATTTTCAGTAATGAAATAGTTTAATGTGTAGTGGAGAACTGAGTTTTTTCGATAAAAAGATAAAAGCCTGTCGTATCGGACTGATACGGCAGGCTTGATTTTATTTGTGCTTGTAGACCACACGCTCTTTTACGTCTATCTGTTTGTAGGATATTTTAAAGCCTATCCATGTGGCAAATGGATAGAGTAGTGGGAATATGGCGGTCATGATGAAAACAAATGGGGACATATCCTTCACATCGGCAGAGTGGGCAGCCCAATCTATAAGAGGATAGAAGCAGGCGTCGAGAAGCTTATAGGCAGGCATGAAGTTGAACGAGCCGCTGAATTTTGATATCATCAGCAGTATCATTGTTATGTAGCATGGTATGCTTGCAATAAGACCAAGTGTGAAGCCATAGTTAGGGCAATCCTTTTCACCGTGGAAGGTGACCTTATTTCTGGCTTCCTCTCCCTGTTTCAGACCAAAGTCAGCCATAAGGCAGACAACTGTAAGAAGTCCTGTAAGACCGAAAATTATATTTGCCAATGCACCGAAAGGCTTTGCAACTGCGATAAAAAAGAGGAATACGAAAATTCCGAAGAACTCTGTTTCCACCCATTTCAGCAGTGCGGTGAGTATAGCTTTTTGTTTGTTGTATTTTTCCATTTTAATGCTCCCGATAAAAATAGTATAAGATGATTATACCACGTTATCGTGATATTTTCAACTGTTATGCAGATTTTTCATCTGATAATCACAAAAGCTTCGGGCAGGATAATAACATAAAAAGGAGAGTGATAGCCATGAAAAAGCGTGACAAGAGCCGTTTCCCACAGGCGACAGACGGCACAAAGGTATACAAGCCCCATGACGTTATCTCGGCAGGTCAGGAATATGTTGTGACGGACAATTATACTGCGCCAAACGGCAGAGTATACAATCGTCAGGAGCAGAATGCAGGCTGGGCGAGAAAATGGGTAGACGAGAACGAAAAGTAGCCGTTGAAAAACCTCCGCAGGTGTGATATAATTACAGTATATCATGATCTGCGGGGGGTATTTTTATGAAAAAGACAGCATTGGTAACAGGTGGCTCTGGCGGGATAGGCTCGGAGATATGCAGGGCGCTTGCTGAGGACGGCTGGCAGGTGGCTGTATGCTACAAGAATGGCAGGGCGGCGGCGGAAGCTTTGGTATCTGAGCTTAAAGAGCGTGGCTTATGTGCAGAGGTTTTTTACTGCGACATTGGCGACAAGGACAGTATAGATAAATGCGTGGCGGAAGTCAGGGACAGTTTTGGTATGGTGACGCTTCTTGTAAACAACGCAGGCACAGCGGATATAGAGCTTTTCACTGACATGACTGACGAGAAGCTATGGGAGATGATGAACGTGAATCTGCTTGGCGCAATGCGTATGAGCAGGGCGGTGCTTCCTGAGATGATAAGGGAACACAGCGGAAATGTGATAAATATAACCTCCGTATGGGGCGAAAAGGGAGCTTCCTGCGAGGTTGCATACTCGGCGGCAAAGGCTGGGCTTATAGGATTTACGAAGGCGTTGGCGAGGGAAGTTGCTATAAGCGGTATAAGGGTGAACTGCGTATCCTGCGGAATGATAGACACGAAAATGAACGGCGAGTTGACGGAGGAAGATGTTCGTGTGATAGTTGATGATATACCGGCAGGCAGGATAGGCAAGCCGAGAGATGTGGCGAATGTTGTGCGTTTTCTCAGTGGAGAGGGAGCAGATTACATTCACGGGCAGGTCGTCAGAGTTGACGGGTGCTGGATATAGGTCACTGGCCGTGACGGGCATTTTACGCTGCAATTTGTGATATGATGTAATTTTGCACCGCTTTTTGAAATGTGTAGGGGAGCGATGCAATTTCTGCTTTGCAGAAATGCGACAGCCCGATATTTCTCGCCCGTTGGATTGTTGAAAAATATCACACAATGTCACCCAAAAATAATTTGGCATCAAGGATATGGCAACCACAGCATTACTCCTCCGAGCGGGCTGTCGAGGGCGCCTGCCCCTACAATGCTGAAATTATGCAAATTCTGAATACGAGCGGATATTCGGGAGAGTTTGCCATGCCGCAAAATCGCTTTGCTCGGTGCTTTATTTTTACCTCATGCTTGTGTACAACTTTGGTCAGCTATGCTAATTCCTAATTCCTCATTCCTCACTCCTCACTCCTCACTCCTAATTTAGCTTCGCCGTGTATACTCTCCACACACATCTGCATATACTAAGTTAAAACATTTCTCCCCAACAGGACAAGGAGGTCAGTATATGGATTATCTTATGCTTGTGGATAAATTCAATCCCATAGATATGGGATTTTACGATCGTGTGGAGTTGACAGAGGTGAACGGCAAGTTTATGGAATCTCAGGCAGGAAACAGGCTCAGGCTTCTGCTCAAAAAGGCGGAAGCTGACGGCATAAAGCTGAAAATTATTTCTGCCTATCGCTCTTTTGAATATCAGCAGATGCTTTGGGAGCGTGAAGTATCTCACGAAATGTGGGGCGGTCTGAGTTATGAAAAGGCTGTGGAAAAGGTGGGCAGAACTCTCGCTCTCCCCGGGTCAAGCGAACATAACACCGGGCTTGCTGTGGATCTCGGCAGAGAGGGTGACAATGATGTGAGCGAGGATTTTTACAAGACGCCTGAATCACGGTGGCTTTGTGCAAATGCCGCAGATTTCGGCTTTATCCTTCGCTATCCTCGCCTTAAAGAGCAGATGACCGGCATTGATTTTGAGCCGTGGCATTATCGTTATGTGGGCGTTGAAGCCGCTCGTATCATTGCCGCAGGCGGGCTTTGCCTTGAGGAATTTCTGCACTTTTACTCGGAAAAATATATCTGAAAATCCTGTGAAAATAATTGACAGAAAGAGCATTGTGTAGTATAATTATAACAAAGCTATGAGCGATAGCCGCAAGTTTTTGTATGCTATTGCGAAAGAAAGGAAGTTTTGTTATGTCAAACTATTCAAGAAAAAAGTCGTTCTGGACTTTAATGGGTGCGATGATACTTGTTGTTGCGTCAACTGCGCTTTTTGTATACAAATATTTTGAGGATAAGGAGTATGCCGAAAAGTGGAAAGACTATGACGAGTGCGGTATACAGTAAATAACAGACAGCTTTAAAGGCACTGCTTTTTGTGAGCAGTGCCTTTGTATATCAACACAATTCATTGATGTAAAGTTTATCAAAATCGCTGAAAAAGCGTGCTTGCACTTGAAATGCGGTTTGAAATGTGATATAATAGTCGTAATGACCTGATGACAAACTTGTTCTAGGGAGGGACGTTATAATGCAGATAAGAGAATCAGCTGAAAATTATCTCGAAACGATACTTATTCTCAGCCAGCGCAAGGGCAAAGGCGAGGTAAGAAGCATAGATATAGTAAACGAACTTGAGTTTTCAAAGCCGAGCGTAAGTGTGGCAATGAAAAATCTCCGTGAGAACGGCTATATAACTGTCGACAAGGACGGTTATATTCGTTTGACAGACAAGGGCTTGGAGATAGCCGAGAAAATGTATGAGCGTCATACGTTGCTTTCACAGTGGCTCATAAAGCTTGGCGTTGACGAGAAAGTTGCAGTAGAGGACGCTTGCCGTATGGAACACGTTATCAGTGCGGAGTCCTTTGCGGCTATCAAAAAGCACACAGGTATGGCTTGATAAGATGATAATTGCCGTGGGTCTTCCTGCGGCATTTTTTATTGCAAACAAAAAGGGAGAACAGCTTTGTGCCGTTCTCCTTTTTGTTATTTGAATTTGTCTTTGAGCTTGTCAAAGAATGTTTTGCGCTTTGCGTAGTTCTTTTCACCGAGGGACTTTTCGTAGTCACGGAGCTTTTCTTTCTGCTCTTTGGTCAGATTGCGTGGAACTTCAACTGTAACACGAACGTAGTGGTCGCCGTGGTCGTTTCTGTTTACCTTCTTTATGCCCTTGCCTCTCAGGCGGAACACTGTGCCTGTCTGTGTACCCTCTGGCACTGTGTATTTTACCTTGCCGTCAACTGTAGGAACTGTTATCTCGTCACCGAGAGTAGCCTGTGCATAAGTAAGCGGTATCTCTGTCCACACGTCATAACCGTCACGCTCGAAAATAGGGTCAGGTCGAACTGTAATGTTGATGTGCAGGTCGCCGTTAGGACCTCCGTTTATACCGCAGTTGCCCTCACCGCCTACTCTAAGCGTCTGACCATCATCGATGCCGGCAGGAACGTTTATCTCCTTTTCAGATACCTTCTTTACTCTGCCCTGACCGTTGCAGGTATGGCAAGGGTTGTCGATTATCTGACCCTTACCGCCGCAGCGACTGCAAGTCGTGGTCTGAGCGATGTTTCCGAAAGGCGTTCTCTGTGTTATCCTTACTGTACCGGTGCCGTGGCAGTCAGGACAGGTCTTAGGCGAAGAGCCTGCGGCTGCGCCTGTGCCGTGACAGTCAGGACATTTTTCGGCTCTGTTTATGCGAATTTTCACGGTCTTGCCCTTGCAGGCTTCCATGAAGTCAAGAACAACGTTCGCTCTTATATCCTCGCCACGTCTTGGTGCGTTAGGGTTAGCAGAACGTCCGCCACCGAAGCCTCCGCCAAATCCACCGAAAATGGAATCGAAAATATCGCCCATATCGCCAAATCCGCCGAAGCCTCCTGCACCTGCTCCACCTCCTGCGCCGTAGTTCGGGTCTACGCCTGCGTGACCAAACTGGTCATATCTTGCTCTTTTATCTTTATCTGAAAGCACCTCATAAGCTTCATTTACTTCCTTGAACTTCTCCTCGCACGCTTTGTCGCCGGGGTGAAGGTCAGGGTGATACTGCTTTGCAAGCTTACGGAATGCCTTTTTTAATTCATCGTCTGTGGCAGTTTTAGAAACGCCAAGCACTTCATAGTAATCTCTTTTTTCAGCCATATAAACGCCCATGCTCTGTAAGCTGCAGATCGTGAAAGTCTTGGGGCATGGGCTTGCCTCCTTTTTGTAAGTATAGTCCTTTCACGCTTTTCACACAGCCTTTTAATACGGCAATAGCCCCTGCTCGGAAAATCGGAGCAGAGGCAGCCGTTATGATTTATTCTGCGTCAGTAAATTCAGCGTCTATAACATCGTCGCCGCCATTGTTTGAAGCGCCGCCGTTGCTGCCGCCATTTGCTCCGCCCATGTTGTTAGGGTCAAAGCCTGCGGCACCGCCTGCTGCCTGCTGTGCCTGTGCAGCCTGCTGATATACCTTAGTTGCAACGCCCTGGAACGTTTCCTCAAGCTCCTTGTGCTTAGCCTTGATAGCCTCGATATCAGTACCCTTGAGGGCTTCCTTAAGAGCGTCTATCTTAGCCTGACAAGCTGACTTGTCAGCAGCGTCTACCTTGTCGCCGAACTCTCCCAGTGACTTTTCAGCCTGGAAGCAAAGCTGGTCAGCAGCGTTTCTAGCGTCAACGTCCTCTTTCTTCTTAGCGTCCTCTGCTGCGAATGCCTCAGCTTCCTTGACAGCCTTATCTATATCGTCCTTAGACATATTTGTTGAAGAAGTGATCGTAATGTTCTGCTCCTTGCCTGTGCCAAGATCCTTAGCGGAAACGTGTACGATACCGTTAGCGTCGATATCGAATGTTACCTCGATCTGTGGAACACCTCTTGGAGCAGGAGCGATTCCGTCAAGTCTGAACATACCGAGCTGTTTGTTGTCCTTAGCGAACTCACGCTCACCCTGAAGTACGTTGATATCAACGGCTGACTGGTTATCAGCGGCAGTTGAGAATATCTGTGACTTCTTTGTAGGGATAGTTGTGTTTCTCTCGATGATCTTTGTGCAGATACCGCCCATTGTTTCAAGACCAAGTGACAGTGGAGTTACATCGAGGAGGAGCAGACCGTCCTTAACGTCGCCTGCAAGTACGCCGCCCTGATATGCAGCGCCAAGTGCTACGCACTCATCTGGGTTGATGCCCTTGAATGGCTCTTTGCCAAGGAATTTCTTAACAGCTTCCTGAACGGCTGGTATTCTTGAAGAACCGCCGACCATAAGGACTTTCTGGAGGTCGTTAGCTGACAGACCTGAGTCTGAAAGTGCCTGACGAACCGGTCCCATTGTTGACTCAACAAGGTCTGCTGTCATTTCGTTGAACTTAGCCTGTGTAAGTGTCATTTCAAGATGCTTTGGACCTGTAGCGTCTGCTGTGATGAATGGGAGAGAGATAGTTGATGAAGCAGTAGAAGAAAGCTCTATCTTAGCCTTTTCAGCAGCTTCCTTAAGTCTCTGCATTGCCATTTTATCGCCTGAGAGGTCAACGCCCTCAGTCTTCTTGAACTCTGCGATCATCCAGTCGATAATTCTCTGGTCGAAGTCGTCGCCGCCCAGGTGGTTGTTACCTGCTGTAGCAAGAACTTCTGTAACGCCGTCGCCCATTTCGATGATAGATACATCGAATGTACCGCCGCCAAGGTCGTAAACCATGACCTTCTGATCGTCTTCCTTATCGATTCCGTAAGAAAGTGCAGCGGCTGTTGGCTCGTTGATTATTCTCTTAACTGTCAGACCTGCAATCTGACCTGCGTCCTTAGTAGCCTGTCTTTGTGCGTCTGTGAAGTAAGCAGGAACTGTGATAACAGCCTCTGTTACCTTTTCACCCAGATAAGCTTCAGCGTCAGCTTTCAGCTTCTGGAGTATCATAGCTGAGATCTCCTGTGGAGTGTAATCCTTTCCGCCCATGTGAGCCTTGTAGTCAGAACCCATATGTCTCTTGATAGAAATTACAGTGTTGTCATAGTTCGTAACAGCCTGTCTTTTTGCTACCTGACCGATAAGTCTGTCGCCGTTCTTTGAAACGCCAACTACTGACGGAGTTGTTCTTGCACCCTCGCTGTTAGGGATAACAACGGCTTCGCCGCCCTCCATAACTGCTACACAAGAGTTTGTTGTACCTAAATCTATACCGATGATTTTGCTCATAAGATCAAGTCCTTTCAAAATTTACTTAATTTATATCAAGACCTTAAGTCCCGATGTCTTTGTTTATGGGTTTGCTACTATTACCATTGCGTGTCTTATGACCTTGCCGCCTATGGTGTAGCCGTTTTGAAGCACCTGCGCCACGATATTTTCACCGAGGTCAGGGTCGTCAACTGTGCTTACAGCCGTTGCAACGTTCGGGTCAAATTCCTTGCCTGCAAGCTCCATGACCTCAACGTTGAGCTTTTTAAGTGCGTCGCTGAACTGATTGAAGATCATTTCAACACCCTGTTTATAAACTGCGTCCTGAGTTTCTGTGCCTAACGCTCTTTCAAAGTTATCAAACACCGGCAGGAAGCCGTTTATCACATTTCCCTTTGCTGTGTCTGTAAGCTCCAGTCTTTCCTTTGCGCTTCTTTTTCTGAAGTTATCATATTCAGCCATAAGTCTGAGATACTTGTCATTTGCTTCGGCAAGCTCTTTTTTCAGCTTTTCTGTTTCGCTTTCCTCCGCCTTTTTCTCTGTATCCTCAGTGGCATTTTCTGCGGTATCCGCCGCTTCTTTTACTTCTTCGCTTTCAGCAGAGGTGTTTTCCTCTTTTTCAAGCTCGGTGTCCTTTTCAGTTTCCTTACTCAATTTACGCCGCCTGCCTTTCTTTTTATTCATTTTCGTCATCTTCTTTGTTTGGCTCTTGTGGCTTTTCGGATATCATTTCCGATATCTTTCCTGTGAAATACTCAAGATATGGGATAAACTTCGCATAGTCGAGCCTCATAGGACCTATAAGCCCCAGCGCACCTGCTGTCTTGCCGTCCTTTGAGAACGGAGCTGTTATAATAGAGGAGTTGTGGATAACAAACCCGTCACGCTCAGGGGAGAACATAACGTGAAGCCCTGAGAACGTTTCGTCTATAAATCCTTTAAGCTCCTTCTGATTATCAAGAAAGCTTATTATCTCATTTTGGTTGAAGTCCTTGCAGGTGAGAAGATTACTCTGACCTTTGATAGACACGCTGCTCATTTCCTTTGTCATCTTCATTATCTCGGAAACAAGCGGTGAAAGGGTCATCATGTACGTTCCCATTGCTTCTGTGAGCTTTTCAAGATAAGCGTCCGAAAGACTGTCAATAGGCACGCCGTTGAGATTTTCCTTTACGAAGTTATCAAAAAACTCAAGCTGATCCTGACTGAGATCGAACTCCAATCGGCAAACCTTATTCTTAATAGAGCCGTTGGACGTTATCATCAAAATAACGTACATTCTCTTTCCTGTAGGTATTACCTCTACCTTTGAGATAAGGGAGAACTTTGGCGTTGCGTTTGCGACCACTGCCGCACATTTCGTAAGATCCGCCAATGCCATTGAAGCCTTGTTCACAAGGTCTTCCTCTGTGACATATTCCTGCGGTATCATTGAATCCAGCATCTTCTTTTCATTTGCTGTAAGCTGGTTTTGCTCCATGAGCTGGTCAACATAAAGCCTGTAGCCCTTATATGTTGGTATTCTGCCTGCGGAGGTGTGTGGCTGTTCGAGATAGCCTTGCTTCTCAAGCTCTGCCATTTCATTTCTTATGGTCGCTGAGGACGCTTTGACGTGAGCCATTATCGCCTTTGAGCCTACAGGCTCGCCTGTTACGATATATTCATTGACTACCGCTGAAAGTATTTTCAGCTTGCGGTCGTCCATTTGCTCACCACCCGTTCTTCTTGTTAGCACTTATTGTATTTAAGTGTTAGCACTCTTTCTTCTCGAGTGCTAAGTATAGTTTATACCCTTTTAACGATTTTGTCAAGGGGTTTAAGACTATTTTTCTCACAAATTTCAAAAATATTTGAACTTCTTTTCCGTCATATTGCACAATGCTTTGCTGAAAATGCAAAAAAGCGGGCAGACCGCAGTGGTCTGTCCGCCCGATGTTGGAAAAAGATCAGATAAAATTATTCTTTTGTATAAGCAGAAAGATCAGGAACAGCAAGCAGGCTGTCGTCTGCTTCGCCCATGGAATCTACAGTGAAGTAAACTGCACTTGATTCGTCAGCACCCTCTGGGAGCAGAACTACCTGCTTAAGGTCATATGTAGCTCCGTCAAAGCCGTAAACTATCTGACCCTCACCGCCTGAAACACTGCTGTCGAGGTTATAATACTCGTGAACAACGTTTGTTGTTGTGTCGATATATGCGTGGTCGAAATCGAGAGCCGCCCCGAAGAGAATGTCAGAGTCCTTCCAAGCGTTCTCGTCAGCGTCATCTACCGAGTAAGTAGTTGTTGCCTCAGAAACGTTATACTTCTTGCCATCGCCTGGGTAAACAGCATATGACTTCATGCCCTGTATTGTGCTTGACTCGTAAGCCTTGCCGTCCTTTACGCAGATAGTATATTTTGTTCCGCTGTTTGACATCTGACCCTCAAGGGTAACGAGGTAGCCGTCTGCATATTTTTCTTTGAGCTGCTCAAATGCTCTGAAATCGCCGTCAACGTCATAATCTGTTGTGCCTGCGCTTGTGGAAGTGCTGTCAGCGGAGCTTTCGTCTGCTGTGCTTTCAACAGGAGCAGCCGATTCTGCGGCAGCCGTCGTTGTAGTAGTTGTTTCAGCCTTTGAAGAGCTTGCAGTATCGTTCTCAGTGCAGCCTGCCATTGCTGTACACATTGCCAAAGCTGCAATAATAGTTACCATTTTCTTGTTCATAATATTTTGCCTCCGAATTAATGACAAGAATTACTCGGCTGACTCAGCGCCTGACTCAACATCGAGTTCAGCGTCATAAGGGATATCGTCAGTGCTCATATCGAAAGACTGCTCTGTCCAACTGTCAAAATCGTCAGGGAGCTTGACTTCAACGTTTTCAGTTGTGAATGAGTTTACTGTAACAGTAGTCGTTGAGCCGTCAGAGATAGTTTCTATCTTAACAAGATCCTTTGTGTCAGCATTGAAGTAATACTTGAATGTTGTTGTGAAAGAATGATCGTCAGAATTGCTTCTGTCGAGAGTTACGCCTGATTCAAGCTCGATATCAGGATCTTCTGTGTTTTCAAAAGTTTCGCAGATAAGACCGTCGTCAGTTGTTTCAGAGCTTATGAACTTGTAGCTGTCGTTAATGCCGTAGCCTATTTCGCTCTTGAAGTCGTCGATAGATTCTTCCATATCAACAGTGTAATACGTTTTTGACTCGCTGTCAAGTGTGTACATAACTCCGTCGATACTATAGATATCCATATCCACGCCCATAAAGTTCATTTTCATGTGCATATTGCCGCCTGCTATCTCAACAACAGCTGATGAATTGTCATATTCGCTTGCCACTGTCATGTCGATAGCAAGGCTCTCGCCCTGTATCTTCTTTGTATACTGCGCTGTGAGAGTATCCTCGAGATCTGTGGCTGTGCCTGCTTCTGAAGCAGTTGACTCGTCAGCGGCTGCGCTTGTTTCTGCCTTTGATGTGCTGTCTGCTTTTGATGAGCTTGAAGAACTGCTGTCAGAGCAGCCTGCCATTACTGCGCATGACATGATAAGAGAAACGAGAAGTGCAGTTATTTTTTTCATATAAATACCTCTTTCTAAAATTTTAATAAATTATTATTGTTATATAACCTATACTCAAAACTATAACATATTTCACAAATAACGTCAATAGATTTTGTGAAATATTTTTCCCTTTTCGTATCGAATCACAAATCAGCAAAGCTAAGAAAGCATGATTTAGGTATTTATAATCAAACATATTTGTGGTATAATGTGAATAGTAAGAATAAAAGGAGCAAATTATGAGATACGATAATATACATAAAGGCAAATTTCTATCAAGACCGAACAGGTTTATCGCCAACGTTGAGATAGACGGCAAGTCTGAGGTCTGCCATGTGAAAAATACGGGCAGATGCAAAGAGCTTTTGGTGGAGGGGTGTACTGTTTGGCTAGAACATTCAGACAGCGAATCGAGAAAGACCGCTTTTGACCTTGTTGCAGTGGAAAAAGGTGACAGGCTCATAAACATGGACAGCCAAGCCCCTAATAAGACGGTAGGGGAGTGGCTGAGAGAAAAAATGCCTTTTGGCGATGGCTTCTCGGTATATCCCGAAAAGAAATACGGCAATTCACGCTTTGACTTTTACTTAGAGTCGCAGGACAGGAAGATCTTCATGGAGGTAAAGGGTTGTACGCTGGAGAAAGACGATGTTGTGCTTTTCCCTGACGCTCCTACCATCCGTGGGGTGAAGCATATAGAGGAGCTTTCTCACTGCCTTGACGAGGGGTATGAGTCTTATATAATGATACTCGTTCAGATGAGCGATGTGAAATATTTCACTCCAAATTATGACACTCACCCTGAGTTCGGAGAGGCTTTGGAGAAAGCTTCCCGAAAGGGCGTGAAGATACTATGCTATGACTGCAACGTGACCCATGACTCTATGACAGTGGGCAAGCCTGTTAAGGTGAAGCTGGGCAGGTAATATGACGGCTCGTCCTGCATATACATTATAATACTAAGATGTATATGGGAGTGACAGCATTGGATATAAAGAAAGTCTGCCTGCGTTGTGTTGCAGTTATAATTGTGGCGTTCGTTATGCCCACGGGGATATGGCTTTATGCAAGATCTGCAAGCAGGTTCGGCAGGGTGGCGGCTGTGGCGGCAGGGGTGGCTATGGGAGAATACAAACCTTATTTCGCTATGGAAAGTGAAACGGACACGGCATCAAAGCCTGTGGTATCAAACAAGCTTGAAGCAGCGGTGGTGTCAAAGCACAGCATATGGGATATGGATATGGCACCACAGGAGAAGCAAACGCCCTCAAAAAGCTCAGAAGTGCCAAGTCCTTTGCCTGCTCAGGACGTGACGGACAAGATACCATATCCTGCAAGCATGGAGGGAAATGACGGTGTTATAGAAAAATACACCTACGGCAGATATGACGGCGAGCAGTATTTTGACCTTGACGGCGGCGGTCAGGTGAGAAACTGCACTGAGCTTTCAAATGATGAGCTTTATGAGGAAAGCTCAAAGCCGTATGATTTTCAAATAGACGGAAATTCCTCTGAGCCGCAGATACTTATTTATCATACCCACGCCACGGAAAGCTTTGAGCCAACAGACAAAGACCACTATGACAGCTCCTTTTCATGCAAGACCACCGACCCTGAAATGAATATGCTGTCGGTAGGGGACAAGATATGTGAACAGCTTGACAAAGCAGGCGTTGCGTATATCCACGATACCCTTGTGCATGATTATCCCAGCTATGACGGCTCTTACGATTCAAGCCGTATGGCGGTAAAGCAGATATTGGAGGAGTACCCCTCTATAAAGGTATGCCTTGACGTTCACCGTGACGGCATAGAGCGTGAGGACGGCACAAGGCTCGCACCTGTGGCGGAGATAGAGGGCAGGGAAGCGGCTCAGCTTATGATAATATCAGGGTGTGATGACGGCACTATGGGTATGCCTGACTATATGAAGAATTTTCACTTTGCTTGTGCCTTGCAGTCGGCTTTGGAAAGCGACTGGCAGGGGCTTACACGTCCTATTCTGTTTGACTATCGCCACTATAATCAGGACTTGACCACCGGCTCGCTTCTTATAGAGGTGGGAAGTCACGGCAATTCTATCACTCAGGCACAGTATACAGGCGAGCTTATAGGAAAGACCTTGGGTGAGATGTTCGGAGGAGAATAGGTGCAATAACGCACAAAATATGTGTGGCAAATTGTCTTAAAATGCCGAAAATACGGCTTCTAGCGGTTGGTTTCTTGACAAGAACGGGGTTTTGCGTTATAATAAAAAGGACTACATAAACGTTACAGCGTGAGAAATATATAATACGCTCATATTTTGGAGAACTGATATTATGAAAAAAATTTACCCCATGAAAAGAATAGCCGCAGGCTGTATGGCTCTGTGCATAGCTTTTGCCGCCTTTGGTTTTTCTGACGGAAGCGTAAGTGATATCGCATTGGCGGATAACGATACATACAGCGGTCAGCTTGAAGAGCTGAAAAAGCAACAGCAGGAGCTTGATAAGCAGATAGCTGACGCTGACAAAAAGCTTGCCGACGAGCAGGACAACCTTGAGGCTATAAAGAAAAAATATAAATCCATACAGAAAAAGATAGCAAATTCAGAGAAATATTCCTCTGAGCTTGAAGATCAAATGGCAGAGCTTGACGGCAAACAGCTTGACACTCAGCACAGCCTTGACTTGCAGGAAACTGCAATAAACGAGGGCAAGGACGATTTTATGGAGCGTATTCGTGCAATGTATGTTGCAGGCGGAGCAAATTCGTACACAAATGTGCTGATAAATTCATCTGATTTTTATGACGTTCTTATGAGGATAGAGCTTGTGACGAGAGTTGCAAAGCACGATAATGACGAGCTTAACGAGCTTTTGGATCAGTATAAAAAGCTTGAAAAGACCAAGGCGGAGCTTGATGAGCAGATAAAACAGCTCAAAGCAAAGGCTGAGGAATATGCCAAGGAGCAGAAAACTTTGGCGGGCGAGCAGGCGGAGCTTCTGAAAATGGAGCAGGAGTCGGGCAAGCTTATCGAGCAGATAAAGAACGATAAGAGCGACCTTGAAAATAAGTCACAGCAGGTGGACAATAAGTATGCGAAGGTGTCTTCAAAGGCGGAGACCACCACAACAACTGCGACCACCACCAAGAAAAAGACTACCACCACCCAAAAGAGTGGTAACAGCGGTGAAAAGGCCACCACCACGAAGAAGCCGGCTCAGACGGAAAAACCTGACGAAACTACGGCTCAGACTACCACAACTCCGCAGGAAACAGCTAAGCCAAAGCCTGAAACAAGCAAAAAGACCACTACCACCACAACAGCAGCGCCTGCACCTAAGCCTGATTATTCAAGCAGTTCTAAAATAGACACTGTTGTTTCATATGCCAAAAGCATGGTGGGCGGAGCGTATGTATGGGGCGGTTCACAGTTCGGTGCAACGGATTGTTCGGGTCTTGTGATGCTCTCGTTCGCACAGGTGGGAATAAATCTTCCGCACTATGCGGCTTCGCAGGCTTTATACGGCACTACAGTTTCATATAACAACATGAAGAAGGGCGACGTTATCTTCTTTGGCGGAGCGTCGATCTCGAGCATTTACCATGTTGCTATCTATATCGGCGACGGCAAAATGGTACACGCCCAGAACACTGCCACTGGTATCGTTATTTCAAATGTTGAGTATTTTTCAAGATACAACAACATCACTATAATCAAAAGACTTATATAACGTAAAAACGCAGTCTGCAAGGGCTGCGTTTTTTATATCTATAATTATTCAACAGAAAACGCCACGAAAATTCATATAAAATTACTTAAATGTGAACATTCATTTTCAAACCTATTGACAAAGCTAAGTATTTGTGATATAATTAAATCAAATAAAGATTGTAGGCTTTGATAACAATTGCTGTACAAAACAGCAGTAAGGCAGGGGGAAGAATAATGGATAGTCTGAAAACGTGTTTTTTTGGCGGCTATGATAAGCTTGATACATTAAAATATATCGACACCATAACCAGCGAGATCTATATGCTGGAGTCGGCTATCGAAAAGAAAAAGAACGGTGATAACTTTGTTATCCCAGGAGAAACAGGTCAGCGAAAGCTCAAAGGCTCAGCGCTTGGCGGCTTTGCAAAGCCTGATGTGGACAGCTACATCTGTGCGCTTCTTGGAAAGGCGGCTGAGCTTCGTGAAAAGCTTTGCAGCTAACGGCTAATAAAGGCAAAAAAATATCCGCAGAGGTCATTTTATATGGCTTCTGTGGTTTTTTTGTCGTATCTTGTCTTAAAAGAGCAATAAAAAAATTAATACCCACTTCCATCGGCTGAAATGAGCATTAATTTTTATAGAATTATGAAAGGGATTCTTTGGTATTTGGTAAAACCTAAAGACGAGGAAATGTATCAGCGACTTGGGGAATCGCAGAGGGAAAGAAGATAAAAACCTGACTTTAAGTTTTACCAATTACCAAAGCTTTTTTTGTATCTTCTGCTGTGATTATATAATACCAGTTCTGTGTGAACCGAATATGAATTTTCAGGGGATTTCGGAGAGTTTTTTGAAAAAAATAAATGTTAATCACCAGTTCACAATTATAAGCTATAATGTCATTATTGGGGAATTCTTTTTTACGAGGGAGGATATTTTATGTTTCAGATACTTGTGGTGGAGGACGACGCAAGCCTTAGAAAGCTCATGTCTGCCGCACTTAAACAGCATGGCTATGTGACTTTTCTTGCAAATGACGGTCTGGAGGCTTTGGACGTTCTTGAAAAAACGAATATAGACCTTATAATTTCAGATATAATGATGCCGAATATGGACGGCTATGAGCTTACAAGACAGCTCAGAAAGGCTGATTTCAACCTGCCTATACTTATGGTCACCGCAAAGGAGACCTTCGAGGACAAGCAGGAGGGCTTTTCTGCCGGCACAGATGATTATATGGTAAAGCCTATCGATATAAATGAGATGATACTCCGTGTGGGTGCGCTTTTAAGGCGTTCAAAAATGGCGTCGGAACATTCTCTTACTGTGGGAAACTGCGTGCTTGATTATGACGCTATGAGCGTGGCGGTTGACGGCGGAGCGGCGGAAACTATACCGCAAATGGAGTTCAAACTGCTTTTTAAACTGCTCAGCTACCCTGACAAGATATTCACACGCCGCCAGCTCCTTGACGAGCTTTGGGGCATGGATAAGGACGTTGACGAGCGTACTGTTGACGTTCACGTTAAAAGGCTGAGAGAGCGATACGGAAGCTGTGAGTCATTCGATATTGTCACGGTTCGTGGACTTGGCTATAAGGCTGTGAAAAAGCAGTGAGGGATAAGCCTGAGGGGTGAGGGGTTTGGATAAGAAAAAGACCAAAAATAAAACAAGTTTGCAGTTCAAGCTGACTCTTATGTTTTTCTTTGTGATGCTGGTGTCGGCTTCTATATCGGTGTCAGTGCTTGTAATGGTGTGCAGTCCTGTAATGAAAAGCAATGCCGAACAGCAGTTGGTGGAGCTTTCCATGGCAATGGATCAGCTTGAAGAAAAGGGCGGCTTCACTGTGGACGAGATAGTTTCCATTGTGAACAATTCAGCCTATAGTCTGTCAGTGGTGGATAAAAACGATTCAAGAGTACACGACCATTTTGCAGATATCGTGCATAAGGGATATTATGTGTCCTCAGAGGGTGTTGTGCCTAACGCAACTATAATCTCCCAGGTCTATGATAAGTTCGTTATCATAGACAGCTTTTCAAGCGACAGCGTTTACTGGGTAGTAAACCTTGTTGTCATCATAGCTTTTATGGTCTGTATCGTTATCGGTACTATTATAACAGCGTTCATGAGTCGAAGCATTATACAGCCTATACGAGATCTTAGTGCGGCGGCGGCTGAGATAGCAAAGGGCAATTTTAAGGTAAGAGTAAGAGAACCGTCTGATCCTGAATACAGCATACTTGCGCAGAACTTTAACAAAATGGCTGAGGAGCTTGCAGGCACGGAAACGCTGAGAGGTGACTTTATCTCAAACGTTTCCCACGAGTTCAAAACGCCTCTGGCTTCCATACAGGGCTTTGCAAAGCTTCTGCAATCTGACGATATAACCGAGCAGGAGCGTGAGGAATACACGCAGATAATAATCGACGAAACATCACGGCTTTCAAAGCTTTCGTCAAACATTTTGAGGCTCACAAAGCTTGAAAATCAGAAAACAGTGGGCAAAAAGACAAGATTTTCTCTTGACGAGCAGATAAGAAAAATACTTCTTGTGCTTGAACCTGAGTGGTCGAAGAAAAAAATCGACCTTGATATCGACCTTGAGGATATCATGTATGTGGGCAGTGAGGAGCTTATGGCGCAGATATGGCAGAATATCATCAACAACGCTATCAAGTTCACCCCGGAGGGCGGAAAGATAAGCGTGAAGCTTTTCCGCAGCGAGAAGAATATCTCGGCGGAGATATGGGACAACGGTCCGTCTATAGCCCCTGACGTAAAGGCGAAGATATTTGATAAGTTCTATCAGGGCGACCGCTCCCGTGCAACAGAGGGCAACGGTCTTGGTCTTGCACTTGTAAAAAGGATAATCGAGCTTTCCGAGGGCAGCATAGAGGTAGAAAACGATATGAAAAAAGGCGGCGTTTGCTTCCGCATAAGCCTGCCTTATCTTATTGAGGATATGATGTAGTGTAGTGGCAACCTTAGGTCGCCCGCCTATCACAGCCCATTATACATACGAAGAATTTTTGCAAACAAAAAGGAGCAGTTCATTGCGAATTGCTCCTTTTGTCTGTCTATCGTCTTTTAGAACAGACTTGCCACAAAGCCTGCTGCCACACCGAAAACATAAAGTATTCCCATTATGGCGAAATTCTCTTTCATGTTGTGCTTGTTGGTCTTGAAAAGCACCAGAAGTCCCACTCCTGCTCCTGTGCAAAGTCCTGCGATAAGCGAGCCGAAGCTCACAACACCCTCAATATAAAGCTGAGTGAGAACAACAGAAGCTGCACAGTTCGGGATAAAGCCTATTATTCCTGCTATGAACGGCTGAACTATACTGTCAGACATAAGCAGGGTCTTTACTGTGTCCTCTCCTGCAAACTCCATTACCGCACCGAGAATAAGGTTTACCGCAAATATAAAAAGTATTATGCTTACAGTGTGGTGAAGTGCCGAGTGCAAAATACTGTGGTGTTCGCAGTCGCAGTCCTCGCATATCTCCTTGAAGGGCTCTTCGTCCTGCTTTTTGCCCATAAGCTTTAAGATAAGGTCAACAAGCACACCTGCTATTATAGCCACAGCTACCTTTATAAGAATAAGCTGCCAAAGCTTGCCGGCAAATGCAGGGTTTGCTATCATCATTGGTATTGCCTCGTCGCTTGTGGCAAGGTATACCGAAATGAGAGTTCCCATTGTGATCAGCCTGCCTGAGTAAAGGTTGGAAGCCACAACGGAAAATCCGCACTGCGGCACTGCTCCAAGTATGCTTCCTCCTATCGCACCAAAAGGTCCCATTTTTCTAAGAGCCTTTCCAAGCTTGTCGGCAGAACGATGCTCTATATACTCTATAAGCAGATAAACTCCGAACAGAAAAGGCAGGATCTTAAGGCTGTCTATTAATGCGTCAAGAAAAACGTCAACTAAAGTTTCAAACATATATCTATCTCCTGTAAATTATCTATTGCCTTAAAACGGTCTTTATGTCAACTCGACTATTATACAATATTTATTCACCCTTGTCAATCTTATGTTTATATGATAATCTGTTCATTTGTTTACCCTTTTCAGCGACAAAAAACGAGCGAAATTTCTCCGCCCGTTTGATGTTTTTATTCTGTTTTATACAGAACGCTTTGTAAAGCCGTCCCATGCGGTGAGCAGGAACACCACCATGTGTGCAATAAGAACGCCTACGGCAAATGTCAGGCTGTGCTGAGCAAATATTGAGTAGCCCTTTGAGATAGAAGCAAGGTCTGTGTTTGCGAACACAAGGAATCTTGCCCAATCCTGTCCAAGCTGACCCAAAAGCTGTGTGACCGTTGAGCCTATGCACATTGTGAATACGCTGACGCCGATAGCAAGGGCTGTGCTTCTTACAAGTGACGAGATAGCAAACGCCAGTGTTGACATTACCACCATTTCAACGCTTTTCATCAGATATTGCTCTGCCGCATAAAGCAGTGTAGGCATTTCTTTTACATCGCCGCCGCTTACATAGATATAAGGCGTTGAGAAGCCGTCAAAGCCGAGCATAAGCCCTGTAATAGGTATCATCACCACGAAAAGTATGCAAAGCATTATGTAACCCACTGTGATGACAGTGAAGTATTTTGACATGAGTATCTTCCAGCGTTTAACAGGGTTTATAAGCAGGAACTTGACAGTTCCCTGTGAAAATTCAGAGGATACAATGCCGCCTGCGATAACGATAGCAAGCAGTGCGACTACTGTTACAAGGGAAGTGCTTGTGAGAAACACTGTCCAGAATGTTATCTGCTCAGGCTCGCTTGTTTCAAACAGCGTCATTTGGTTTGCTGTGTTGTCGAGCTTATCATTGTCAAGCTGATAGAGTGCAAGTTTTATATTATCCTCCAGCTTTGCTCTGCTGTTCTGTCCGTCAGACTTTGCGTCGCCCATGGTCGCAATGGTGTTTTTTGCGTTTGCAACTGTCATGATAAGATCGTTTTTCTTCTCGTTTGACTTGTCAAAGGAAATATCCTTGTCCAACCTGTATTGATATTCCCACTTTTCGCCTTCCGAGAGTATTTCATTATCCAGCCTGTATTGACAGAAGCCACGCCAATCGTTGTCGTCAAGATACTTCTTTATCCCTGACATATCACCGGTGCCGTCTGCGAATATGGCTGACAGTACATCATATCTCCAATCATCGCTGTCGATATCGTTGTCGATTAGATACTGCCACATTGCGATCTCGTTAGGGTCGCCGTTTGTGTCTTTGAGCCAATCTATGGTTTGCTGATAATCGTCTGTTGCGTCATTGATTGAATAGTTATTGCTCTCCATGTTGTGCTTTGCAAAAAGTGCAATGCCTGAAAGTCCAAGCGCACATATTATTATAAGCACGATCATTATTTTTGTGGATAACTTTTTGAAAACCTTTATGTACTCGTTTTTCACAAGTCTGAAAAATCTAGCCAATCTGTACGCCCCCTTCCTTTCCTCCTGTAAGCTCGATGAATACGTCCTCAAGCTTCTTGTTCTCTCTGCGGTGAACAGTGTAAAGTGAAACTCCGCCCTCGATAAGCGTCTTGTTCACCGAGGCTATTTTTTTCTTCTCTATCTCCACAGGGATAGAAAGGACGACTGCACCTGTTTCCTTGTCGATACGCTTGCCCTCGTCTGCGAGCATTATAAGGTCCATAGCCTTTTGTGGGTCGTCAACTTCAAGTACATATTCAGCAATTGAGCTGTCAGACTGTGAGATAAGCTCTTCCATTGTGTATGAGCCTATCATTTTTCCGTTTGCGATAATGCCCACTCTGTCGCACATCATTTCCATTTCGCTCATGAGATGTGACGATACCACAACGCAAGTGCCTTCCTTGTGGGCAAGCTCTTTGAGTATGTCACGAAGTTCCTTTATGCCCTGCGGGTCAAGACCGTTTGTAGGCTCGTCAAGTATAAGAAGCTTTGGTCTGTGGAGGATAGCCTGCGCAACGCCAAGACGCTGACGCATACCCAGAGAGTATTTCGACACCTTGTCATTAATGCGGTTTGAAAGCCTTACAAGCTCCACCACCTCTTTGATACGCTCCTCAGTTACTCCCTCTCTCATTCTTGCATACTGACGTAGGTTTTCAAGTCCCGAGAGATATTTATACATTTCAGGGTTTTCAACAATGCCTCCAACGTTCGCCATTGCGCCCTCAAAGTCTTTTCTGATATCCTTTCCGTTAATGGATATCTCTCCCTCGTCAAGCTGTAAAAGTCCCACTGCTATCTTTATAGTTGTGGTCTTTCCTGCACCGTTAGGACCGAGAAAGCCGTAGACCTCGCCGCTGTAACACTCCATATCTATGCTGTGAAGTATCTGCTTTTTGCCAAGGGTCTTGTTAAGCCCCTTTATCTTTAGAATAGTATCACTCAACGCTGTCTGCCCCCTCGCTGTCGGTATTTTCTGCACTGTCTGAGCTTTCTGCCAAACTGCTGTCCGGAATTATCTCAGACTCAGCCTTGCTTTCATCAGCCACGCTGTCACTGTTGCTATCATCAAAGTTGTAATCCTCGCCATATCCGTAGTCGCTGGACGTTGCTATCTTCCAGCCGTCAGAGGTACGCAAAAGATAAAATTCAGCATATTCATAACTGAAAATCGCCTTGTATGAAGATTTGCTAGGCTCATAGTTGTCGGAATTTGTGTAGTTACCGCTTGTCATGGTGTTTATGCCGTTGGTTGTGAGAAAAGTCGGGTCACCCTTTGACACGTCATAGCACACATTATATATCATAATGACCTTTGCTCCGTCAGCTCCACTCTTGTTTATTGACATCTCTTTTATGTCATACTCAGCCGAGGTGATATCTCCACCCTGCTTTGCAACTTCAGCTTGGTTTATTTCCTCCAGAAGTCCTGACTTTGACGAAGCGTACTCATTGTCAGAAGTGGTGTAGTCAGTATAATGCTTATTCACAAAATCTGTCAGCTGACTTTTTAACTTATCACTGCTTCCAACGTTTGCACTTGTCAAGTCTGCGATATAATCCCTCATGGTCTGTTCTATCTCAGGCTTGGAAGTCTTGAACTGGTTGTTATCATACACTGAGTAGCATACAACGCCCAGTGCAAGCACACCGCCAAGAACCAGACCTCTGTTTATGTTTCTTAGTTTCACAGTTTCTCCTCCTTGTGTCTTATCTTTTTCAGACGTATTTTTTAGTGGCATATATAAGTTTATCATAGCCCTTTCCAACTGTCAACCGCTTTAAGAAACGCTTAAGATTTTCATAAGACAACCATACAGACCATAAGATAAAATACGTTCTTTGTTTAAATATCTGTAGTGGCGAACAGTTCGCTCTCCTTATTAGCGTATTTGCAAGCAAAGCAAAAAGGCGGTGGAACACGCATGATAACGTATCCCACCGCCTATATGGAATGAGGAAAATTATTCTTTTTATAAAAACAGCTTCAGGTCATTCTCTGCCTTTTTCGGGTCTTTAAGACTTATGCTCCTTACCGCCTTTCTCAGTGGCAGTACCCTTGACGGAACTACCGACAGCATATCCACATCAAGCTCCAAAAATATCTCTGTGAGCGTTGGGTCGCCTGCTATCTCACCGCAAATGCCTGCTTTTATGCCGTTTGCATGTGCGTTGTCGCAAACCATTTTTATCATTCTAAGCAGTGCCCTGTGATTTTTCGGTGACACCCTGTCATAACATGGGTTCTGCCTGTCAAGACCGAAAGCGAACTGTTCAAGGTCGTTGGTGCCAATGTTGAAAAAGTCCACCTCTTTGGCTATGATATCGCTTGTCATCACCGCCGCAGGGGTCTCTATCATTGCCCCAAGCTTAACATTGTCGGCAAATTTCTTGCCCTCTTTTATAAGCTCTGCCTTGACCTGCACGATAAGCTCTTTCACCCTCAGTATTTCGCTCACGTCTATGACCATAGGCAGAAGTATTGAAAGCTGTCCGTAAACAGACGCTCTGTATAACGCCCTTAGCTGTGTTTTGAATATGCTTTCTCTTTCAAGACAAAATCGTATGCCTCTACAGCCCATAGAGGGATTTCTCTCAGCACTCATGTCTGCACAATCAGGTATTTTGTCTGCACCGATATCATAAGTGCCTATTATGACCTCTTTACCCTCCATTGCCTCCAATGCCTTGCGGTAGGTGTAAAACTGAAAATCCTCGTCAGGAAAAGCAGGTCTGTCAAAGCACATAAACTCCGTTCTGAAAAGACCTATCCCACCTGCGTCGTTTTTTACCGCCGATTCAAGCTCCTCAGAGTTGAGTATATTCGCATATATCTTTATCTCATGTCCGTCACGAGTGATGTTTTTTCTTCCTTTGAGCCTTGTGAGAAGTTCCTTTTTCCTGCCCTCAACGGCTTCCTTGTATTCAAGCTGTCTGAGAGTATGCTCGTCAGGCTCTATGTAAAGCGTTCCGCTGTAGCCGTCAAGGACGGCTTCCTTGCCCTCATATTCGTCAGAAAGCTCCGTTCCAACGTTCACAATGGCAGGTATGCCAAGATTTTTCGCAAGTATCGCAGTATGAGAGTTCACAGAACCGGACCTTGTGCAGAAGCCCTTTATCTTCGCCTTGTCCATGAGCAGGGTTTCTGAGGGCATGAGGTCGCCGGTACAGATAATTGCGTTCTCTCTGAGTATGGGAAGCTTGTCGGCGCAGTTTAATATGTGTCTTAAAAGTCTGTTTGAAACGTCCTTGACGTCAGCCGCTCTGCTTTGCATATATTCGCTGTCCATTTGTGCCAACATTTCCGCAAAGCTTCTTGAAGTGCTTGCGACTGCATAATCGGCATTGAAATGCTCGTCAAGTATCTTTGTGCGAATACTGCTGTCGTATTGCTCGTCGGTGATAAGCATTTGGTGTATCACAAATATTTGAGCGTCGCCTTCCCCAACGCTTAACCTTGCACGGTCATAAAGCTCCCCAAGCTCCACAAGAGCAGCGTTTTTAGCCTTGACATATTTTTTGTATTCAAGTTCAGGGTCGGACACTTTTATCTTGTTGATGATAAATTCGTCACGATGATAAAAGGTCAGCTTTCCTCTTGCAATGCTTCCGAATACCGATCGTCCTTTTATGCTTGTCATGAGCGCTCACCCCCAAAAAACATACCTATCTAATACAATTATATCACCATTTGATTAACGATAAAAGTAAAATATCGTCTGTTTACAGATTATTAACAATATTCGTGATTTTAGCAAACAAGACAATCAATATTTCAGCAAATTTAACAAATCAGAAACATTTTGCAACCTTATGTCAAAATCAGAATAGTACAATCCCTAAAAATCATATGATTAAAAAGCGTATGAGCGATACTTTATATAAGGAGGGACAAATATGTTTTCAGCACTGTTTGAACTGCTTACGGGGAATTTTCTGTTTTTTGCACTGCATTTTGACAGCCGCAGCGTGTTTCCAAAACCGCTTTCAGCAAAGGAGGAGCGTGAGTGTTTTGAGAGAATGGCGCAGGGTGACAAGGCGGCAAAGGATAAGCTTATCGAACACAATCTCCGTCTTGTGGCACACATTATAAAAAAGTATTATTCAAATTCCACAGATCAGGAGGATCTTATCTCTATCGGCACTATCGGTCTAATAAAAGCTGTGTCAACATTTGACCACAAGAAAGGCTGTCGCTTCGCCACCTATGGGAGCAGGTGCGTGGAGAACGAGATACTAATGCACTTCCGCTCCCAGAAAAAGTCTGCCAACGATATCCACTTTGACGAGCCTGTTGACTCGGACAAGGACGGCAATCAGCTTTGCCTTATCGACATAATCCCGGACGGAGAGGACGTTGCCGACAAAATAGAGCTTTCCATTCGCAGTGAACAGCTCTACCGCTATATCGAAAGCTCTCTTGATGAGCGTGAAAGACAGATAGTCACTCTGCGCTATGGTCTTTTCGGTCAGCCGCAGCTGCCGCAGCGAGAGGTCGCCAAACGCCTCGGTATCTCACGCTCCTATGTTTCAAGGATAGAGAAAAAAGCCTTGAAGCTTCTTAAAGACCGCTTCGATAAGCAGTGATAGGCGTTGACGCAGTAGGGGCGAACAGCGTTCGCCCGCTGATTATCATATCATGTCATGACGTTGTTTTAGCACTCATAAAACTAATATGCTAGCACTCACATAATGAGAGTGCTAAAATTCAGCTAATGTTCACAATATCTTCACACAATGAACATATAGCAGGGGTATCATAAAGACAATGAAGAAAGGAAATGATACCAATGGAAGAGCAGAATAAATGATAAAAGCTTACAAGATAAATTAAGATATAACACATCAAGGAGGAATTTATATGTTTGGACTTACACCATTTGAAAGAAAGAGCTACGACCTGTTTAACGCATTCCATGATTTTGAGAATGATTTCTTTGGAGAAAATGCACTCCAGAGCTTCAAGACCGATATCAAGGACGAGGGCGACAAATATGTAATGGAAGCAGAGCTTCCGGGCTTTGATAAGGACGATATCAAGCTTGACATCTCAGGCAACGATCTTGTTCTTACCGCTGAGCATAAGGCAGAGACAGAGGATAAGAAAGACAAGTATATCCGCCGTGAGAGGACATACGGTTCTTATCAGAGAAGCTTTGACCTTACAGGCATTGATACGGGCAATATCACCGCAGAGTACAAGAATGGTATCCTGACCCTTGACCTGCCAAAGATGCAGGAGGTAAAGCCTGAAACCAAAAGACTTGAGATAAAGTGATTTAAGTAAAGCTAAGGCTTTGAATGAGGCGATACCAATGGGTCACGATATGATTTGCAATAGGTTTTGCTAGAATAAAATATCCGTGAGAGCGAAATGCCCCCACGGATATTTTTTGTTGTCACGATTTTTTATCACGGCTTTTGAGCCATATTTTTCGTATTAGAATGGCAAGTAAAATTCCTGCCACTGCACCGCTTGTGTCGATAAGAACATCACGCACCTGCCCTGCACGCCCCGGCACGAAAAGCTGATGTATCTCATCGCTTGAAGCGTAGATGCAAGAAAAAACTGCCGCAAAAAGCCCTCTGTATCCAAGCTTTTTCACCATAGCAAGATTTATAAAAGCCAATATTCCAAGCAAGGCGTATTCGCTGAAATGCGCAAGCTTTCTTATGATGAACGTGGCGGTGTCCTTGTATTCCGCCTGCGCTGTAGTGTCAAGGCTGTCATATACAGGGTTGACAAATTCTATCACTGCGTTAAACACCGCATTTGATTGCTTGTTGGACTCGTCAGCATTGTTTGCCGAGAACATGAATATCACCACGCACCACAGCACAAGTGCCAACCCTTTGAGTATTATCTTTATCCTGCCTTTTGAAGTTGCTTTCAATGTAGCCTTTCAGCTCCTCTTTTTTGTTTTCCACCTTTTCGTCTATAACACCATTCAATGCAAGCTCCAGCCCAATGCCGATATCCTTTCCGCCAAAGCCCATTTGTATAAGATCATTGCCGTTTATGTCAAGGTCGCAAATGTGGATACACTCGTTGTCCTCTTTTATCTCCATTGCAAGCTCTGCGATATGGTCAAGTTCTGCAAGCTTTTCCTGCCGTTTGTAGTCCGACTGGGCATATGTGTCAGCCCTGCGCACCTCCAGATAATCCATAACAAAGTCAAAGTCATGCTGAGCCATAAATCTCCGAACCGACTTTTTCGTGGCAGGTATCCTGTTGTCATGCTCCCATATAAGCTCATAAATATATTTCGCCGACGCATTGTCTATCCTGAGCCTTTTTAATATCTTCTCCGCCATGTAAGCCCCCTGGAACTGGTGCTTTTTAAAGTGCGAAATGCCGTTCTCGTCAACAGTGTGCATTCTCGGTTTGCCGATATCGTGAAGAAGCATAGTAAGCCTCATCTGCCACTGTGGTCTGACGTTCTCAACGCTCAAACAAATGTGACCGTAAACATCAAGAAAATGGTGGGGATTGTTCTGCCTGAAATCAAAGCTTTCCCGAAGCTCAGGTATGAACACCGCTATGACCTCACGATAGTCAAGCAATATTTTCCTTGCACCCTTTCCACAGAGAAGCTTTTTAAGTTCCGACGCAATGCGTTCGGCAGAAATGCTTTTTAAAAGCTCACGTTGTTCAAGTATAGCCTTTGAGGTCTTTTCCTCGATCTCAAACCCAAGGCATGAAGAAAATCTCAGCCCTCTTAATATCCTCAAAGCGTCCTCGTCAAAACGCTTTTCAGGGTCGCCAACGCATTTTATAATGCCTTTTGAAAGGTCGCCTTGTCCACCGTAAAGGTCAATAAGCCCCTCTTTTGGTGAGTATGCCATAGCGTTCACAGTAAAGTCACGACGTTTTAAGTCCTCCTCCAGCGAGCTTTCAAATGTGACCTGAGCAGGCTTTCTATGCCCTATATACTCTCCGTCGCTGCGATAACAGGTTATCTCCACCGGCTCGCCCTCTATCAAAACAGTGAGTGTGCCATGCTTCAGCCCGGTTTCAATAGTGCGGAAATTTGCGAAAACTTCAAGCATTTTGTCAGGGGTGCAGTTGGTGCAAACATCGTAATCATGAGGCTTTTTGCCAAGCAAACTATCTCTTACACAGCCACCGACTATATATCCCTCGTAGCCGCACTCATTCAGCCTGTCAAGAGCCGTCCTGACAAACTGCGGAATAAAGATCTCCAATTTACTGCCTCCCTTTATAGTTTTGTGAATTATGTGCGACTTTCGGGTCATAATATTTACATGAATATCTCGAAAATAATTGACCCCAAAATCTCACGGAGAGCGTTCCTCGCCCTCACGGGTATAGTGAGCGCACTTATGCAATCTATCTTGAATTTGCCGTGGCTTGCGTTTTTTATCTTTGCACCAATGGTGCGTTGCCTGTCAGTCTGCCATGAAAAAAGGGCTTTCAGGCTTGATTTTCTGTGCTTTTTTGTACCATATTATCTTTTTCAGCTCACTTTTATGCTCACCATATGGAAAATATGTCCTCTGCCGTCCTTTGCCTCTATACCTCTTGCCACTTTAGCGTGGTTAGGCCTGACCTTGTGGGAGTGTATTCTTATGTATCTTCCACTGAGCCTTTTCCTGCCCCTGCGACCGCATCTCAAACACCGTTTGTCTGAGATAGTTTTGCTCTGCCTGCTTTTGACAGCAGGGGAGTGGCTTCAAGAGAAAGTTCCGATTTTGGCGTTTCCGTGGTCTGCGGCATGGCTAGCTGTAACAAGTTCGCCGCTGCTTTTGCAATCCGCCACGCTCATAAGCTGCCGCCTTACAAGCTTTATAATTTTCCTGCTCAACGGTCTGCATGGGGAGATATATACTAGCAAAAAGCGTTTTGCCTGCACCGCCTTTGCACTGCTTTTGCAGGGGGCAAATTTAAGCTACGGACTTTATTCCATAAACCTCGACAAAAAGCTTGATAACATTTACCCTCAGATAGACGTTATCTGCGCACAGGATAGTCTGGAGGGCAGGGAAAAATCACACCGTAAAGCCCTTGACTCAGCACGCTCCTATCTTTCGATAATGGAAAGCTGTTGGCGGTGGGGTACTGACCTTGTTTTGCTTCCTGAAACTGCCGTGCCGAAAGACTATGACGAACAGCTAAAAGAATTTTCCCTTATATCAGACTTTGCCGCCACCCATGGGTGTACCCTTGTGACAGGCTCGTTCTATCTTGAAAACGGCAAGGATTACAACGCCCTTTTCGCCTATGATAAAAACGGCATTGCGTCTTCGCCCTACCTGAAACAAGTGCTTGTGCCTTTCGGTGAAAAGACACCTTTTGCAGGCATTTTTCACCTTGACACCATGAGCGAATGTGCAGACGAAAGACACACCAAGCCCCTCGCCTCAGACGGCATGACCATAGGCTCTGTTATCTGTATAGAGTCCATTTTTCCAAGCCTTGTGAGCCGACAGAAAGAGCAGGGCGCACAGATAATTTGCGTTTCCACCAACGATTCATGGTTCGGCAAAAGCTCCGCCCGTGAACAGCATTACCGCCACTGCATAATGCGGGCCGTTGAGAACAGAAGATATGTCCTCCGTGCAGGAAACTGCGGAATATCAGCGATAATATCTCCCACAGGCGAGCAACTGTCCGTAAAATCGGACAAATCAAAAGGCGCAGTGTGGGGGAAAGTTACCCTTATTGGCAGGTAACTTTGAGCAACACAATCTTATTAGGTGTATCAGACAACTCCGATATCCGACGGGCGAACAGTGTTCGCCCCTACCGCCCTTTGTCGGGTTTCAGGGTTTGTGCGATAAATTATAAGGCGAAACCTCGAGGAGCGGGACGTCGTATTTCTGTGAGCTTGCGAACAGAAATTGCGCCACTCCCCTACAAGATCGTGCCAAAGCACAAATTCATATGTAGGGGCGAACATTGTTCGCCCGCATTTTTTTGCACAAACTACAGAAACCCTACCAAGCTCGTATTTTTACCACTCTATCTCAAAAAGTCTAGCCATATAAGGCCTGTCAAACTTAACGGAAACATTGCCTGTCGCCTTTGAAAACTCCACAGGGGTTTCGCTGAAATCAGGATAAATGCACTTCACCCTTGCGTCAACACCCTTGAGGAAGCCTATAGGCAAAACGCAGGTGTCGCTCTTGCCCTCTCTCCTCCATACGGCAAGATAAGCCTTGCTGCCGTTTTTCAGACCGAGAGATACCCAGTCATCCGAAAATTTGGACAGACCCAAGCTCCAGAACGGCACTGCTTCCTTTATGTCCGCCCTTATCTTCTTGTAAACGCTGATAGCTTCCTTAACAAGCGCCTTGCGCTCAGGGTCGATGTTGCCAAGATGACCGCTCTGATGTATTCTCAAAAGCATTGCGTTAATCATGTTGAAAACAACTTCTTCTCTGTCACCTGATGTGATAGGATAAGCCCAGATAGCAGACTGCTCAGGGCAAAGGGCAGTAGGGGAGTTCGCCGCAATGGTGCAGTATTTTTTGTAATCGTCCTGATCTGATGTGGACTGAATAGAGTATCTTGAAAGCATCGCATAGTCCATTCTGAGCCCACCGCTGGAGCAGTTTTCTATAATAAGGTCAGGGTGGCGAGCAAAAACACCGTCAAGCCATTCAAGGTAAGCCTTTTCATGACCCCACAGACCCTCGCCAACGCTGTCGCAGTTCTGTTCAGTGCCTATACCAGGCTCTATGTTGTAATCCATTTTTATGTAGCCAATGCCGTATTCAGAAACAAGCCTGTCTATTACCTCGTCAGCGTGGGAACGGACTTTAGGATTTCTGAAATCGAGCTGATAACGGCTTCTGTCATAGACCCTCTTGCCGTGACGTGTGAAAAACCAACTGTCATCGCAAACGCTGTCCACAAGCGGACACTTTATTCCCATGACCTCTATTTCAAGCCAAAGCCCAGGTATCATGCCCTTTTTGCGGATATAGTCGGCAACTTCCTTTACGCCGTTAGGGAAACGCTTTCTGCTCTCTTTCCATTCGCCGACCTCGTCCCACCAAAAGCCGTCAGCATACCAGCCTGCGTCAATGCAGAAATATTCACAGCCTGCCTCTGCCGCAGCGTCCACAAGGGGAAATTCTTTTTCAGCCGTTGGGTCGCCCCACAGACAGTTCATGTAGTCGTTGAATATTACCGCAAGCCTCTGATTATCCTTGTTGCGACGACGTATTTTTCTGCGGTATTTCGTCAGCTCGCCCATAGCCTTGTCAAAGCTTCCTGTCACCGAGCCTACCGCACACTTCACGCTTTCTATGCTCTCGTCAGGTGCAAGATCTTTGTACCAGTGGGACTCTATCTCCGACGGACCAGAAAGCTGTAAATAGAAGTGTCCTCCCACGTCCGAAAGCTCCCAGTGCCAAGAGCCGTTTTGCTCTATCTGCCAAAACAGCACCGAGCCTGCTTCGGTGTTTTCAAGCACACCCATTGGTATGTATTCCTTTGCCGACCAGTTTCCAACGTTTGTGCAGGCAAATACCTTTGATGAACGCTGTTCCGTAGGCTTAGCAGATGAAGCAAGCCCCACCTGTTCAAGAGTGTAGTCCTGCCACTGCAATTCACGCTGCCATGAGTTGTGGCATACCCATATCTTCATCTTGTCCTCAGGCTTTTTAAGCCCCTCTTTTTCTACGCCCGTCAGCGCAAAGGAGGACATATATTCAATGGTCTGTACCTCGCTGCCCTTGTTTGTAAGGGTAGTCCAACAGCGTACAACAGACGTGCCGGTGTAAAACTGATAGTGGGACACAGCTTCAAGACCTGTGCCCTCATCAAAGGTCACAAGCTCGAGTTTTCTGCCATAATCGTTGTTCACATCACGGAAGTCCTTGAACTTCATTCTCCAGCCCGGTGCGGTCACGATATATTTGTTGCCGTGACGCTCGTCAGGACGGTCGATACCGCTCGCCTGTATCTCTACAGGTCTGAAAGTTTTCAGCCCCATGTATGAAGCCGTCTTGGCTTCATCAAAAGGCAGAGCAGAGAAGTGCAGAAGCTTCGCCTCGTTCTCGTCTGTTATCTCAAATACTATATTAATGCCGTTTTCATATATCTCAATACGTTTCATATTGGCATATTTCCCTTCGTAATCTGTTTATCTGTACATATTATCGTACACTTATATCATTGCCGCAAGCTCGTCAAGTATCCTGTGAGCGGCTTGCTCTTTGGTCATAATAGGCAGCTCCACAGCACCGCCCTCAGTGATAAGGGTGATAACGTTAGTGTCCGTCTTGAAGCCTGCGCCAGCGGTCTTTAGTGAGTTTGCGCATATCATATCGCAGTTTTTGTTGGTGAGCTTTTTCTCAGAGTTCTTGATAACGTCCTGCGTTTCCATAGAAAAACCGCATATGACCTGACCGTCACGTTTGTGCTGACCGAGATAGCCAAGAATATCCTTCGTGCGCTTTAGCTCTATCTTCATGTCGTCGTCAGACTTCTTTATCTTGTTGTCAGCCACCGCAGCAGGCGTGTAGTCAGCCACAGCCGCCGCCTTTACGATAATATCCTGCTCAGGAGCAAGCTTTGTGACAGCTTCAAACATATCCGCCGCAGACTTTACGTTCACAACGTCCACGAACATAGGCGGCAAAACCTCCATATGACCTGCCACCAACGTCACCTTTGCACCTCTTTGCATAGCCGCTTTAGCCACCGCACAGCCCATTTTTCCGCTTGAATGATTAGTGATGTACCTCACAGGGTCGATAGCCTCCATGGTCGCACCTGCCGTAACAAGCACATTTTTGCCAGCAAGATCCTTCTCAAAAGCAAGCTCCCGAAGAATGTATTCAAACAACACCTCAGGCTCAGGCATTCTGCCGTCGCCGTCATCACCGTTTGCAAGCATACCTCTGTCAGGAGCGATCATCTCGTAGCCGAAACGCTCGAGCTTCCGGATATTGTCCTGCACAATAGGATTGTGATACATATTGTGGTTCATGGCAGGGGATATCATTTTCTTGCAAGGGCAGGCCATGACAGTGGTGGTGAGCATATCGTCAGCAATGCCGTATGCTATCTTTCCGATAACATTAGCGGAAGCAGGAGCGACCATAACAAGGTCAGCCTGCTTTGCAAGAGCAACGTGTTCAACACTGTATTGAAAATTTCTGTCAAAAGTATCTATAAGGCACTTGTTGCCTGTGAGGGATTCAAAAGTGATAGGGTTTATAAATTGAGTGGCGTTCTGTGTCATGAGTACCTGAACATTGCAGCCTTGTTTTTTGAGCAGCCTTGCTAAGGTTGGAATCTTGTAAGCCGCAATACTGCCGCTGACGCCGAGAACGACCGTCTTACCTGAAAGAAGCATAGAGATGACCTCCTTAGTAAAAATATATAAATATAGTATAACACAGATTATGGTGAAATTCAAGATTTCAAGTGATAAAAAACCGCTGTTCACAGATGCCCGTGAACAGCGGTCTGAACATATGTCAATCCTTGTATTGCGAAGTTATCCCGAAGTATTCTTCAAGAGAAAGTCCGCTGTTGGTTATGTTTTGTGCTAAAGGCGTGCCTACATATCTTATATGCCAAGACTCATACTGATAACCGGTGTAAGCCTCTTTGCCCTTTGGATAACGAATTATAAAACCATATTTCGCACAGTTGTTTGCAAGCCACTTGGCTTCTCTTGTACCGTTAAATGAGTCGCTGGCGTTGTTTACGTCTATTGCCATGCCCGTCTGATGGTCGCTGTAGCCGGGTCTTGCGGAGTATGTGTCTGCCGCAGCCTTGCCGTCACGGTTGCAGTACATATCATAAAGGTACTTCTGATCGTAATAAGAGCGGTAGCCTGAGCATACCCACAGGCTTATGCCGTCTTTATATGCAGCGGTCTGCATCTTTTGGAATGCCGCTGATGTTTCTTTGGTCAGACCCTTTGGGTCGTAGCTTGCAGGGAGAGAATATGTTTTGTTCGCCAAAAGCACTCCGTCAACATAGCTCATGCCGTTTATGACCTCGACAGTGTGGTCTGGGGTCTTGACGGTTATCTCCTCGGAATATGCTCCATAGTGATTTGAACCTTTATCGTCCGTCTTGCAGGCTCTTACCTTGAATCTGTATGTAGTCTTTGCGTAAAGTCCGTTTATTGCACAGGAATTTACCGTAGATGAAGCTATGTTCTTCCACTTGCCGTTTGTGTATATAAACACCTTGTAGCTTGTGCAGCCTACAGACTTCCAGTTAAGGTCAAGTGTAGAAGCGGTGATGTCAGAAGCTTTTACTCCTGTTACCTTCCTTGGATTTGTGGCGGAATTGTAGTTTTCACAATAGTCGCTGTATATCTTAACTCCGTCTACTATCTTATATGCTCTTACCTTGAAATTTTCCCTTGTTGCCGCAGGCAGACCCTTGACAGTGTAGGTCGTGCCTTTCACGTCAGCAATCTCAGGATATTTACCCTTTGAACGCATTCCTACAGAATAGCCGTCCGCACCGCTCACAGCGTTCCAGCTAAGCTTTATAGAGCTTGTGCTAGGAGTCCTAGAGGTCAGACCGGTGACCTTGTCCACCATGACAGCCTGAGCCGTTATCTCCTGCGAATATTTGCCGTAGTGATTTGCACCCTTATCGTCACGCTTGCAGACTCTTACTTTAAATGTATAGCTTCCTGCGTCAAGTCCTTTGATAGTGTAGCTGTTTGTATTCGTCTGCGCTATCTGCTTCCACTTGCCGTTTTTCAGCATAAAGACACGATAGTTTGAACAGCCCACTTTTTTCCATAAAAGGCTAACGGAAGCATTGCCCGTCTGAGCTTTAAGACCGCTTATAGGGCGTGGGTTTGTTGCGGAATTGTAGTTCACTGAATAGTCGCCATAGACCTTTTGACCGTTCACTATCTTATAGGCTCTTACCTTGAAGTTCTCCCTCGTTGCCGCAGGCAGACCTGTAACAAGATATGTAGTGTCCGTAACGTCTGCTATCTCAGGATACTGACCCTTTGAACGCATTCCAACAGAATAGCCGTCCGCACCATTCACGGCGTTCCAGCTAAGTCTTATGGAGCTTATATCAGGGGTTTTAGATGTCAGCCCTGTGACCTGAGGCAGACTTGTCTGCACCGCAGCTTCAGCCGCCTGCACAGGCATACTCACACTTAGCACGCTGTCAGGCACAGCACCTGCCGCGCATATCATCATAGCGGCACAAGCCACTGCCGCTGCATTTTTTCTGTTTATTATCTTTTTCATTTTTCAGACCTCCTTTGACGAAATTCTTTTGCACTTTAAGTATAACACGTTTTTACCAGTTTGTAAACACGCAATTCCGAATTATTTTTGTCCATATTTTGTTTTTTATGTTTACATATACTTAGCTGCAAAACCTCTCTTTTGGTTGCTGAAAGAATGTATAAAAAAACAAAGACCGCAGAAAAAATCTACGGTCTTTTATGAAGGTAGTGACCTACTTTGATACGAAAAGGACATAGTGCCGACCTTTCGTTAAAAGGTGAACATACTTGATATTGGGGAAATCCGCATCCTTGCAAAGAAAGAACACCTCATTTTGCACATGGATTTTCAATCACAAAATGAGATGTCTCTACATATTAGTAGTATTTCATTCCCTCAAACCCCGCATTGCCGGGGTGGCCATACGCTTTTGTGAGTCTGCCGTTTGTATCATGGTAGAGATCGTAAGTATCGTGTCCCTTGGTAGCGGAGGACGGAAACATCAGCTGAATATAATCACCATGATTCTTCATGGTGCTGTAGTCGTCCCAAGTGATATCGCATTCGTAACGAATCCACTCCTGCAGAGTCGGGAAATAATCCCTAGGGTTGAAGTAGACCATAGTTTGAACTCCTTTCAGCTTCATTTTATTCGTGTCGTTTAATCCGATATTCCTTATATACGGGAAAGCAAGCTCTTTCTCCAAATCCGATGCTTTACGCTGCCTTGTTCATTTCAAGCTCATGCTGAGCCAATAAATCAAGCCTAGTTTGAAGGATATCCCAAATAGTAATCTGTCCTGGCATTTCTTCAATCTCCGGAACGGTTGTTTCTTTGAGTTGAATTTCAGATTCTTCTGCTTCCATTACTGCCAGTTTTTCTTCGGCGATTGAAATAGCAGTCATAATATCAGACACTCTAGAAAAGTATTCTGGAGGTGCATATGCAAGGTCCTCTTTAGAAAACCGACAATCCCTGTAGTAAAGTGCGGTAATACCATAGCTGCCTCCCACAACATCCTCAAGTCGACTTTTCAGATCTTCAATCCTCCAGCGGAGCTGCATTTCAGGTGATGGGTAACTGTAGTCTTTGCGGTAGGGGTCTTCTATTGCTAATTCTGAGAAATATCCCATATTCAATACCTCCTGTTGGTTTCCATCTGTTTTATTAGTTTGAACTCAGGTACGAACGAATCTGCTCGTAGTAGTCAACAATTGAGGCGTTACCATATTTTTCTGCATCTCGCTCCAGCTTCTGCGAACTGTACAGATAATATGAAACGACGGAATTGTCATCTGGTGAAGTGTAGTTGCTGAATTCTTCTTCATACACCCCAGCGTTATCTAAGAACAAGAGGTTAGCATACTTCGCCGTGTCATCACTGTCTCGAATGGCCTGAAGAAGGTTCACTTGATACCTCTGATACCTGTGGTAAAGCTCATGGCAGAGAACCTGAACTACCGAGTAGCCACTTGACCTGGAATCAACAACGTAATTATATGAGAGCGTGATTACATCCCTCTCGTTGTCATATTGTCCGAGCAACCCCTCTTCAAGATATGCAAGTTCTAGTGAAGGAGCGGAATCACGCATTCCTAGGTATCTGCATTCGATACGAACCACCGTTTCCAATACGTCGGTTTTCTCATCAATGGACAAAGATCCCCACCCTCCATCAGGATCTATCTTGGCTACTGTTGCGATATTGGCGGTTAGCGAGTTTTCATAGTCCGGTATGTCATTATAGGACTCGGATAAATTATAAGCTATTTCACTGTAGTTGACGGCAAAGTGCGTGGCAATCAAGGATTTTCCATATATACAGACTCCTATGAGAAGCAAACAGCAGATGATTCGCGATGCACGAGCCGCCTTAATAATCAACGCTTCACGCTTAAGATTAATCCGTTTGATTTGGCTAACATTTTTTGATGCCCAGATGATGCCGAGTGCTATGGCGATGACGCCAACGATTATGCTCACGATTCGGATCACGAGGGAATATTTCCACTTGCTGACTACTTCAAATACAAGCACAGGTAACATCGTCCCGCTCAGAAGGCTTAACCAGTTTCTTTCAAGCTTCCAAGAAAGAACAAGGCTGCCTCCTGCAAACACTGCAATCGCAATAGCCAGTAGCCAGAGTCTACTTCCATACACAGAAAATGTCGCGATATACTTCGTGTAAACGAATGCGAGCATTATCTCAAGCAAGGCAAATAAACGAATAAATCTTTCAAACGGGAATCGGTTGTTTGCAACTCTAATGCTCTTTTTTGTTTCTTCCATCAGACTCACCTCATCTTTCTGTATATAGATGCTCAAAAGAGATTAAAAAGCACTGATACGATATCAAGACCGATTAGCAGCCAAAGTATAACTTTTGAAATCATGGTAAAAGCGAAAACGCAGTAGCTTGCATAGCCGGAGAATCCAGAGCGAAGGAGTTTTTGCCGACGCTTTTTGTTTAAGAGACATTTTTTTGCCACCTCGCTGATGCTGTTCACTCCGAATACTGCGCTTAGTGCAGATTCGCCATCAAGACCCGAAGTGGGAAGCAAGTTAATGCCGGCAAGAACCACGTTAATATTTGCGACCGAGACCAGAACTAAGGATAATGAATAGTATTGCATCGCGATCAGAAGACACATACCTGCAATCAGTAGATTCATTTCGACTCCAGCTAGAGCAAACTGCACTTTCTCAGATCTCGACGCATCCTTTTTGTCTTCATGTGCAACATATGCTCCTATCGGGATTATTCCGAGCAAAAGAATTCCGATATCACTGATCTTATAACCGTAAGCGAGCCCTGCGACCAAATGCCCCACTTCATGTAAGGCAAGGGAGCAAAGAAGAAGGCCATAGTAAAGCCACCAGCTGAAATAGTATCCGGTATCTGTACCATTTGATTTCATAAGGTATACGCCTATTGCAAAGATCAAAGATGAAACTACGGGAAGGGCTACGTTGATTGCCTTGCAGATCAGACGGTTATTTTGGCTTCGGCTACCAATGGGTAACAGAATAAACCTATTGAAGATGCCTTCATCTCGAACAAATCTTGATGTCCGAACGAGGCCAAGTCGTTTTAGCTTGGAAAGTACCCGGCCCCCGTTGCTTGGAAGATTTAGAGGACGGGTGCCATCCGCTTGAAGAAGCGCATCCCATAGCCTGTGGCTGATTTCAAACTCCTCGCCACCGGCGTTTTCAATATAATAGTGGGTGGTATCGGAACCTTCATACTGGAAGGTTCCGATAGATACACCCTCTTTAAGAACCGGGTACATTGTGCTTCACCTCGTTATGACGTTTTTATGGTTGCCTTTCCACCTGCATTGGTGACTTCCTTGGCAAATTTCACGGCTTCGCTTTTGGTGCTGAATGCGAAATCTACCGGGAAGTGATCCAGTTTCTTGGCTACCTTTTCAAGACTGTCTCCTGTCGTAGCAGCAATAACTCGTGCGATTCTTGCCTTGTTGCCTTGATCGTCGGTGATGATGACATGGTGCTTCTTCTCGGATTCCTGCTTTTTTCGCTCAGCTTCCTCCTCTGCTTCAAGTTCTGCGATTTTGGCGTCAATTCTTGAGACGAGACTGTCAATATCCGTAGGTCCATCAGTATGAGCGTCATCCAAGAAAGGAAATCCCGAAGGCATCGCCGGAGCCTTTCTTTCGGAACTGAAACCCGAAAACGTCGACTCCATCTGTTTCTTCTTGATGCCTTTGACCATGCCTTCAAAGTCAAGAGACTTGAACTGCTTTCCTCTTGCAGCAGGACGGTATTGAGGTGCTTTCCATTTGGAGTTATCGTACATCTCATCGTAAAAAGGAAGATGAGCAATGAACTTATACTGGCTGTCCACCATGACCAACGCTGTACCAGTGGGCATAGCGGCAAGCTGTGATGCCGTGATCAGTTGCTCCTTAGTGATGTGTCCGCTGTTTTCAATCTGCTTCTCTCCGCAGCGCTGAGACCATTCGGTCAGGGTTTCCCAGCTGTTAGTAGAAAAGCCGATTGTAATGCCGATGCAGGAGTTGATCGTTTCGGCCTTGCTTTTGCCATAGACGTCAACCAACTGCGCGTTACTCTGAAGCACCAGCATAAGCCTCATGTTGCGGCTACGACTGGCGACCATCAGATTAGGCAGAGAAGGAATGCTTTTGCCAACAGAGCCGAGTTCCTCCAAAATGATATTTACTCTGATCGGAAGCCGACCGCCCATTTCTTGGGCGACGCGAATAAGGTGCTGAGAAACCTGAGAAACGAGCAGTCCAGAAAGTGCATCGTACACGTCCGTCTCATCGGGGGTGATGACCGTCAAAATAAAAGGACGCCTCACATCGATATCCATAATGTTCAACGTATCGTCACTGAGCATTTCCATAAGTCCCTTGCTACGGCTGAAGACTTCCAGACCGGATGCGGCGACACTATGGATAGATGCTCTCGTTTCGTTTGGCGCAGTGACATAGGTAGCAAGGTTTCTCTTGGCAAGAGAATCGAGCGGAAGATCCTCGTAGAAGGTTTTAAGTAGATTCCCAGATCCCATGCGAATTTCAGACTGTTCCATCATTACCGCAACGCTGTCAAGGTTAATCTGGTCTTTTGCTGCAGTCTCGAACAGCCCGTAGGTCAACCCCTTGGCATAGTTCACGGAGGAGTCCGTCCAGAACTTATCAGAATGACCGTCATAGGGATAAACACCATTCCAGAGCTCACTGAGCATAGAACTGGCAATATCATTATCGTCGGGATCTTTGGAACTGAACAGACGGTAAGGAGTGCTCAGTGGATTCCATTTGGTGGGACTCTTGCGAGGATTGCGGAAATCGACACAAAAGACTTGGTAGTTCTCCGGAATGTAGCAGGCATTCTTTTTATACCCTTCGCCCTTGGGGTCAAGCATGATAAGGCTCTCGCCCTTCTGGAGGATCTCCCTCATATACGGAAGGCTGCAGCACTGGCTTTTGCCCTTTCCGGTGCGGCCGATGACTGCAATGTGGGATTCGGTGTCATCGGAGTACTTCCTGCCATTCTCGACATATACCACCGGACCTGCACCGTTCATAGTCTCCGTGGTTTCATGAAATCTGCGCTTGATTTCGTTAACGGTATTCCAACGTTCACTTCTGCTCATTTGATTTCGCTCCTCTCTGCATCATTGTGCCAACTGGTAATCATCGACTTCAGGCTGTTTTCGTCAACGGAGGGGATGAAACCCGAGAAATCAGCAAAATGGACGAGGGTGTCGGCAGTAGAAATTGCGTCCTTTACGCTTGTAATACCAAACTCAGAAACCATGTCCATCAGAACTGCGTGAAAAACGGTTTCATGCTTGACCTCAATGCCGTGCTGTGCAATGGCCTTGATGATCAAGACGCACATATCGTCGTTTGTGTAAGGCTCGACTTCAAGACGCTTGACGTTATCGACGGTTTCACACAGCTTCTCCAGGAGCTTTTCCTCATTTCTGTTGGGAGTAGTGTGAACAAAGAATACCACGCATGCGTACTCACATACTCGCTTACAATTCTTCATAAACTCGGTGAGCTGAGTTTCTCCAAGATGAGCGGAAATACCGCTGATATCCATGCCGATAATATTGCAGTACTCATTGGTATACACTGCGGCAGAGTCGATGGCTGTAAATGCCTGCTTGAGCTGCTGAAGTGTTCCGTCGAAAGCAATTTCGATATAGTCATCGAGGCCGCTGGAAAAGCTCAATACGCCAGCTTCCTTGTACATATCAGTCATGTATTCGACAAGAGTCGTTCTGCCGGAGCCGGAGTCAAGAGGAATGATATAGTGCTTTGGGCGAAGGCCACACCTCTTATACATGTGTGCCTTACTGCAAGTACTTTCGATCTCCTTGCAGGGGGTAGTAAGACCAATGGGCTTAGAGATTTCGTAGTTTTTCATATTGTGCCTCCATTCACCATTCGGAAATAGGATCCCCGACCTTGTCCACAAGACCATATTTGAGAGCTTCATCTGCACTCATGATGTTGTCTCTCTCAGTGTCAATCTCAATCTTCTCGGGGGACTGCCCGGTACACTCGGAGAAAATCCGGGTGAGCTTTTCACGCGTTTTGAGGATGTGTTCGGCGTGGATGCGAATATCTGTAGCCTGACCATTCGTTCCGCCAAGCGGCTGATGGATAAGAACTTCAGCATTAGGCTGGCACCAACGTTTGCCTTTCGTTCCGGCTGCGGCCAGTAGAAATGCTGCCATGCTTGCCGCCATACCACAGGCAACGGTGACAACATCACACTTTAGTGCCTTAATGGTATCGTAAATGCTAAAGCCTGCGGAAACAGAACCTCCTCGACTCTGGATGTAGATCGTGATATCATCTTCAGAATCCCTTGCCAGGCACCTCAGGGCAGAATTCATTACCGTTGCTACATCCTCTTCAATATCGTCAGCCAGAGAAATGATGCGGTGAGCGAAGTCGATTTCCAAAGGCGTCAGCATCATGTCCTGACCGTTGTGATTAACGGCTTTCTTCATAAGATAGTTCATACAATCAATCCTCCCTTATTTTTGCTTACACCCATGAACAATTCAGACTCGTGTTCGGTCATCCGATCCATGAGGATAATCTTCTTTTCGGGCACGTAGATTTTCTTCTTCGCCGTAACAATCAGAGAGCGAGGAGATTCCTCAATAACCAACCCCTTCAGATCAAAATTCCCGATGTTCATGATTTCTTCAAAACCCTTCATTGTACTCATCCTTTCTGTCTTGCTGTCTCTGAATACGGAGATGTCAATTGAATCTCCATTATCGCAACTTTTTGTTTGCTTATATCCATCAATACGGAGCCGCAAATTAAATCTCCAAAAAAAAGAAGAGAGCAAGACCGCTCTCTTCTCAGGTTCGGACAATATAGATAAAAACCACTCGTGTTGGCAAATAATTATGCGGGTTGATGCAACATTTCTAACTTCCCCATAGAGCATTCCCGCCCGTGTGACCGACAGCATGATCATTCTGTGACACTAGGTCAAAACTGCCTGTTTCGGGATTGTGCTGCCATGTATAACCTTCAGGTGTATAACCTTGCGGCAAATCCATCCTTTCCATAGCGCCGAACGTTATGCCCTGCAGTTTTTCGGGACAGTCGTACATATGGTCCTGGAAATTCTCCCTGCAAGCACTGAATTGCTGATGAAGAGTCATATCATTCGCTTCATCCCCAAGGTCAACATGGTGTTTGCTGTCAAATTCCGGGAAAACGCCTTCGACAGTTAAGCCGTCAGCAAGTTCTGCCGTTCGCCTTTCAAAGGAAACGCCATTTTCGGATTCCAGCCCATCAAGAGCCATGTTGCGAGTGGTTATCGGAATAGGGCTTCCGGGGATGAACTCATCTCCGTCATAATGCCGTTCAATGTAATCTGCGGCTTTATCGAATCCATAAGAGCGGGCATAATCGGCAGCTTTTTCCGATTCTGACTGAATATCGCTTTTGTCAACGTCAAGTTTCGTCGAAAGACCCGTGGCATTCGTTGCGTCAGGGAGTTCTGCTGTTTCCAAGCTGACTTCATCCGTTTCGACGAAATCAAAATCAGTCCATTCGCTTGTGTCCGATATATCGATTCCCTGGTTGTCAGAAACTTCTACTGCCATATCATCGAATTCACTCATTGTCAACCCCTTCCTTTCCTTGCTTGTTCATTTCTGATAAAAGCTTTGTGACGGCCTGCGAGCTGAATGATATGCCGTTTTCTATCGAGCTTTTTCTTAAAAGATGTACAGCAACACATCTGCACTTCTTCTTAAATACTGTCGCGTCGTCATAATTAATGCGAGAGGACAGGACAGCCGGAATACGGACAATGTGTGCTGCGACTTCCTCCGGAATGTTCAACTTAAACTGGCGTTCGGCAAAAATCTGTTCTGCATACATATTTGCTTCTTCCCGAATGGCAACCGTGCAATGATCGCAGCCGGCTCTTTCACAAAATGTGAAAGGACGATAATCCTTTGCATGGGAAGTCAAGTATTTTGCCTGTGCGTTGACAATTCTCTCATCTGAAACATGATGCAGCGCATTCTCGTCGGGTGAGTATTCCATTCTGACAGGTAAAGCAGAGCGAAGGAATCGGTTCTTAAGCACTAATTCACCGGGAGACATCAGCGGCAAAACGTCACAGAGATTTGTATCTTCTCCGATATGTTCTCTAAGCATGTCTGCTTCTTCGCCGCTTAGCCTGAAAGATATTATATTGTCAACATTATCAAGCATTCTCCCTCCAACACGCGAGGGGGATTGATCTGAAAAAATGACGCCAACCCCATATGCTCTGATTTCAGTAATGACATTGATCATTAACTGTGTCATAGTGCTGTTTAGAGCTTTTTCCTCTTGGGTAGAGCCTTCTCCCTGATCAAGCAGAGCGTGAGCCTCGTCAATCAGAATGATATTTCTAAGGTGGTGATCGCTCTTTCTTGTTGATTTCAAATATGCCAATATACTAATCAGAGTCAATGCCGAGACCAGTGATTTCTGTTCCGGCTCAAGATTTCCCATCTCAAGGACTGCACAGCCATTAAGGAGATCTTCCACAGATGTAGAGTGAATTGTGTCAAACGTGCGAGGGCATCTCTCAATGAGGCTTTGAAGCCTGAACGCGCCGCCGGACATCATATTCCCTTTCACCTCATTGCTGTAACTGGATCTTGCAATAACACGTTTAAAAATGCGGATGAAGTCAGCCATATCGAAAACGGAGACATTGTCATCGTCACTCGTATTAATGTCAGTCCAGCCATGCAGAGTATATGCCTCCGAGATTGCTTTCTCAAAAAGAGCAGGCAGCGGATCTGGCAAGGAAAAAGCGGCTTTAAAAGCAGACAATAGACTGCTTCTGTACTCTCCAAGAGGCACATCTTTGGGAACATAAAAAGGGTTAATCAGGAGTGGCGTCACCGGACGTTCAACAGTAAAAACCCTGCTGTCCTTCATGTTGGCAACCAAATCACGATACTCTCGTTTGATTGGCTCCAATATCAAAACGGGGATACTGCGGCTTTGAAACTGCGCTATTAACCGTTTGAGAAGTGTGGTTTTTCCTACGCCCGATTTTCCCATCACTGCGGTATGAAGCAACAGCTGCTCAAGAGGCACAAATACCTTCTGAGATGAAAAAATAGACTTCCCCAAAATAAGGCTCTGGCCACCGCTGTTGGTCAGTTGTTCAGGCAGAAGATCCACTTCGGGCATCAGTGAGAAGGCGTTTCGCTCAATGCCAACAAAAAAGTCGCATTGTGCCGGCAACTGAAAAATTTGTGAAACTTCATCCGATGTCCACTTGTGTAAGCTTGCAGTATCCACTTTCTTTAAATCGCGAGCAATCTTCCAGGGCTGGTTGTAAATACCATACTGTCGGTACTCTGAAACAGCAATGGTTCTGAAAGCAGCTCCTTTTATAGACTGTTTTATTCTTGCGGTAACCAGCGCTGCGCCGGTTACCGCCCCAATAACCATAATGTTTACTTCAGCAAAAGGATGCGAAACCTCCTGCGCATAGTATTTCCAACGCCCTGCTGATGCCGCAGCGAGGCTGTCTCGCATATTCGGCACTACTCCATCTACTGCCTGCGAGCATTAAGCAGAGGTTTTTGCGATTAACCGATGTTCGCTATCTGACAGCAAGGCCGGGATAATTTGAATGCACAAGCCACAGCCGGAACCGTCCAACGCGGAGTAGATTTTGTTCCATGAAACATTTTCAACTACTGACGGCGACTTATATGTGCCTTGCACACCGTATTCCTGAATGTCTTGCTTTCTTAAAGCCCAAACAGAGTCGCTTTCCATACCCGACAGATGCTGTCTGTAGCCTTCAAAGGAGATTTCTTCGGTCAGAAAACCGGCATGGTGTAGAAGTGAGAGAACGCCTTTCTCAAGCGCTTCTTGCCGAATAACACATTCTTGTTCAGACGCGTCGTGTGTCCTGATGGTAAGCAGATGATGTATACGGCTACCTGTTTTTCCTCCCGCAATTCGGAGAATTTCGATTGATGTCTGTCCATTTCCTGCAGCGGAAAGGTAACAGGCATCTTCACAAATCGTTTTTGCAAGCTCTACGCCGACCTCGCAATCTTCTGCAATAGGAACTGCATTGATGCGATATGAAGATAAAACAAAGTGCTCTCCGCCTTCGAAAAATTTCTTCATGTGAATCCTCCTAAACAAACGGATTGTGCTGATAGTTCGGTACAGCACTTATTAGCTGCTTGACTACTTTGACAGGATGGGAACTGAATACTTTGTACAGGCAGCCGGCCAGACCGCCCGTACACAGCACAGCGGGAAAATAGCACTCAGTCCCGAAAAGTATGCCAGCGAGAATCGAACAGGATGCAGCCGCAAAGATCCACGCAAGAATCTTTGTCCTCTGTTTACTGAGTTCTTCTCTATGCTTCTCATAGCGCTGTCTGCCGTATCTGAGCATCTCGCCAGTCACGCCGTTAAGCCGTATCAGCTTATCCCACGCCTCAGAAGCAATGGCTCTATTGGCGGTGTTTCTCATGTCTATGTCCCTGAAATCCTGGGTAGCCGCCCTCAGTACTGCGAGATACAGCCTTTTTTCTGTAGGATACTGACTCATCAACGGCCTTAATAGACCGATGGCTTGCTCCCAGTTGCCGGCTGTAAGATGACTCATGGCTTGGGAATATGTCCTGTCGTACTGCATGAGCTGCTGGTCTTGCTGCGGATCTTGAACCGGAGTCCCGCACGAATCGCACTCCATTCTCATCCTGCTTCGATTGTAGTGAAAGCTGGAACAGCCACACCGGCTACAGACGCGGTCCATAGAATCACCACCTTTCTGTTGCTATAAGTCGATTAGCGGTTTCTGGGAGGCAAAGGTTTACTGGTAGGCCTCTGGTGAGGCATATGCGAAGGAATGGTGCTATGCGACTGACCACCAGGGGAACGATCGCCGTGATTTTGAATATCGTGCGCAGGCTGACCGATCGGTTCTGAAGGAATAGCTGCGGAATAGACGCCCTGCCTCTGCTGCTTCAGCGCGGCATTGATCAAGGGAATCAATACAATCAGACAGACCAGAGTAGTGATGATAAAGGCGAATATGGCTGATCTGACAGAAACATTGATACCCAAAAGCAGTGCGGAGAGAGCAACAACTGCGGTTTCAAGGACACAGCATACGACCGAAAGGCCCGCCGCCTTACGAAGGTTACTGTTCCAGTATGTCATCAAATAAGCCACAGGGATTCCAATCGTGAGGATCGTGCCTCCGATGTATACTGCAAGGCGGGCGGTTGCCGTCACCGGCGCAAGCCACCAGAAGAGAAACTGTGGAATCATAACGATAGCGGCAAGGACGGGAATCATAGAGTATTTTTTGCGTGTCATGTTAATCATTCCTTTCATTTAAAATCTATATCCGCAGATGGGGCAAACACTATTGCCACGCATCACGTTTCCGTTACACGACGGGCAACGCTTGTACCGACCAGGTATGGGAGGCGGCGCATCCGCAGATGAAGTGCTATCCTGGGCGTCAGACGTGGCGCCACTGAACATATCAGTGTGCCGAGTCATATCAGCCAGTGGTTCCCGCAAAGCCGGAAGCATCTGAGAAAGCATCATCATCTGCATCATCATAGGGGCCATCCCGCCTGCATTCCCACCGGGATTGGCAGCAGCACCGCTGGAAGGAGATTGCCCGCGAGAAGGAATTCCTGTCATCATTTCACTTAACGTGCGGTTGTTGACGTTGCCGTTCCACACCCTTTGCAGATTATCCAGCTCGAGGTCTGTCCTCGTTTTACCTCCTGCATATTCCTGTTCTAAGCTATAAAGTCTGTTGATCTCCGAATCGGGGATATTGATAGCAACGAGGTCAAAACGCTCCATCTTGATGCCATACTCGGACAGACCGTTTCTGATCGTGGCAGCCGCCATGCTTCCGATATGGGAAAGCCTGCTGTTGAATTCAGTGATATCAAGCTTGCTGATCTCCCTCAAGATGGCTTCTCTTATCGGGGGCAGAACTATTTGCTCGATACACGGATCAATATCCTCTTCAGAGAAAGTCGAGCTATAACTTCCGACCAGTTTCGTGAGAATCTTCAGAGGATCGGAGACCGAGAAGGACAGGTTGCACGACGCAAGTGCTTTCATTGTGAGCCGGAAGCGGTGCTCACGGAAAGGAAACTCACCGGTACCGAGCTTAATAAACTTAGTCTTTTCCGTAGACACGAAGAAGACGGACACGGTTGTTCCGGCATCTCCACGGGTCAGGATGTTCCGAAGCCTCACGAAGAACGGGTCAACACCTGTGAAGATTTCATACCTTCCGGGGCCATAGGGACGCGAAAGCGTGCCGTTGATGGCAACGAAAGCGGTGGTACCGGGAGGTACAATCAGAATGCTTCCGTTGACGATAGCAGAGTATTGCCCGCATACGTCCGGCTGGATTCTGATTAATCCAGTTCCTCCCGGATCTCTGATAATCGATTGGTACATAGTCTCATCTCCTTGCACTTATAATAGCTTTTTCACAGCCAGGTTTTTTAGCGTTGGGTGATAATACAGCTCGTACTTTCCGCTTACATGCTCCTCAGAAAACGCTCTTTGGGCTTCCTTTAAGTAATCGCCAGACGGAAGGCGGTAGCTAAAATGAATCAGCATCGGCGATACACCAATTTGCGAATCTCTCTTGAGTCTTGCTCTTAAATCCCTATAGGAATAAACGCAAAGACCGCGATGACTGTAATAATCTAATGCTTCTGATGAGCACACAGGAACACGTGGACCTTTAAAGTCATAATGATCGCCCGCGATCTGTTTATCCGACAGGTTCAGGTAATCGAAGCGTAGAATGTCTTCCTTTGCTCCATCCCATGTTACATCACAGTGAACAGGAAGACCGTTGATCCACGCAATCGTCCAGCAATGCCATCCGTCTGTTTTAGTTCGTCCATAAACTTTGATACAAGGAATTCCGATTCGCCTGAAACATAACAACAGTAGTGCATTATGCCCTTCACATACGCCCGAGGACAGAAGCACCGGACCAACGATATTGTGGTCTCGGACATCGCTGTGGTTTGTGTAGGTGAGTTTCCTTGAAATCCGCTCATAAACCAAAATTTCCCGCTCTATCATTTGCAGATGTGCGGTTCCGCGAACAAGACGATAAATACTCTTACGCATTTGCCGCTGGATTCGATTAATGGTATCGGGTGTGTACAGAATCGGGTATTCCAAGACTCCGACCAGACCTCTACGAGTGAATTCGCTCTGAAATCCCAGATAAAAGTATTCCGGATGATCGTCTCTGAGAGCTTTGAATGCTGCAAAGGAGTCAGAGGCAGAGCTTTCAGGATTACTTATTGAGAAAGTTGATTTGCCTGAGTAATCCCCCCGGAGAAGCTGGGCATTGATGCAATCATAGAATGCTCGACCCTGTCGAGTAAGGAATCCTCTGTAGTATTCTGAACCAAGCTTCTCCGGTATCTTCATCATTAGAGGTCACTCCCTTCTGCTCTTGGGGATCACCAGCTTGATTTTCAGACACCCTTTACCATCAATACGCGTGCGAAGTCTGATATCTCCAGCATATCCGCGTGTGCGAAGGCACTGACTGGCGAGTCGCACGATTTCGTCAGTCGGGGGGATCAGCCGCTTATCCTCGCTGAGATCCTCCTGAGGAGCCGTCCCACGCGAATAAACGATGATTTCGGCTTCGGCAAAATCCTTACCGATACTGCCGAGCATCTTCTTCCGAATCGGATCGCATACAAAAATGCATACGGGAGACGAAGCAGCACGGGCAGCGCCGCTAACCTTGTCGGTTCCGTTGTAAAACACCCCAAGATCGGGATGAGTGTGCCCTTCAAGGACAAACTCCGAAGGACCGCAAAGCTTGAGGAAAGGATCAACCTGGCAGCCAAATGCATCGGTATTGAACTTCGTCTCGTTCCTCAGGAATTCTTCACGATGGTATTCCAGGAAGTCAAGGCCGGGATTGTATTCGCCGTTGGGACCGAGGTTTGACGCACCGACCGGATTGCGATTCATGGTCTGAATCTCGATGATATGGCTGATAATCGTAATGATATTGCCATCATCGTCAATCAGGAAATGCCCCATCCCGTATAATTTCTGCTCATAGACATTCATGGGAGATCTTCTCCCATAGGAGGTAATTGCGGTGAGTTCCTGTTCGGGTTCCGGAAGGATAATTACTTTGTTGCGGCCCTTGCCGTGTCTTTCCTTTACATAGACATCACCGCATTTGCTTTTGATAATGTCCATAGCCTTTTTAAGGCTGCAAACCGGATATGTTTTGGGCTGCGGCGGACGTCTGGTAGGCATCGGGGTATATTCAGTCATAATAACTCATCTCCTCTCAGTGGCGTCTGACGGGCAGGGGCGGCGCAGAAATCGGCTTGCTTGCCACTCTGCGGGGAGGAAGATCCGTCATCTCGGGCGCATAGAGCAGCTTGGGATGAATCGTGGGAAAACGTCCGGCGGCAACACCGTCCTTATGCCACTGCGCCACACTGCTGTTTGCCATGCTTTCGTATCGAGTGACACCGGAATCATGGATCATATCCCGCACAAGCTTGTCCACAACCGTAGTCAGAGAACTCGTAAAGGGAATCCAGGTGTCAATGCAGGCGTTGCCGGAACGAAACACGTTCGGGCTTGCAAGATAATGATCCGAAGCGTATGAGGCTGATACAGACTTCAACGGGTAGCCGGGATAGCAGATGATATCCGCCGTCATAGACTCGCATGCCTTCGGGGAGGAGTCCTCGTTGGTAGTGAGATAATGCGAAGGGGCTTTGACGGTAACTTTAAGGTGCATCGCCTCCCCGGCTTTCGCCTGAACCCTCTGGATCGTCACATACTTGGGATTGTATTTACGAACGATTTCCTGGTAATCGTTCTTCAGAGCTTCAGCAGAGTCTTCTTCGGTAATGGAGACTTCTCTGTTGTGACCGTACTCATCGGTATAGTTGGTTGTGTAACTCATATCGAACCTCCTCTGTTTAGAGCTTATGAATGTCGTGCATTTTCAGATGATCCTCATCGAAAGCGAATACTGTCTTGGTGATCTTTTCGGTGTCCAGGAAGTCAATCGCACCATTGCGCTGAATTACCTCAATGTGAGCGCCAAGAGGATAACCGAGATCGTAGAGCGACATGTTCTGGATATCTTCCCGAGTTCCGGGTTCAAAAGCATGAAAAATCTCGCCGTGAGAAAAGGCCGCGTCGTGGTGGGCGTGCTTTCCCTGGGAAGAACACTCGGCACACAGCAGATCTTCGAGAAAAATGCGTCCTTCGTGCTGCATCACTCTGATAGGGGCTCCGCACGAATGACAAACGTCATCTGCGATGAAACCGGCATGAACGGCCTTTCTGTAGTTCAGACGATGAACAGACAACTCGAAATCAGTCGTATCGAGGATGGCGGAAATCTGCGCGATAGCGTCTTTCAGTGTGACTTCCATGACGCTGCCGTGAAGCCATTCGATCTTTGCAGGCGGATGGATTGCACAGCCGGGACAGTTACGCTTCCGCATAGGATGAGAAGAACTCAGTTCCAGATGCGGGTATGCAGTGTAGGTCAATCTACGATTCATCACACTATCGTTCCCAACGACACTAGCCCGCAACTGTTCAGCACTGAGATGTGCAGCCATGGAACTGGCAAGGTTTGATGTGCGGACGATTTCATTGACGCCGTCGATTTGCCTGACCTGCGGACCGGTGCAGGATGTTCTGATGCTGCTGTCCTTCATCCAGTTTTCATCGATCAGACAGCGGAGGCAAAACTCGGTGTTGTCAAGGATAACGCTCTGAGCCATCTCATCGTGAGTCCCATCCATGATAACGATCGGTCTACGATCTTCCGGAAGCTGACGGATCAACTCATTCAGAAGCACTTTGGCGTCAAAATTGTCAACAGCAGCGACCACATAGTCATAGTCAGAGAACGCTTCAGGACCAAGCTTGCAGAGGTCGCCGTCGATTCCGTTAGATGAGCAACCATCATCCAGCAACGGCTGTACTCGATCTGATGTACATTCTGCTTTGTTTCGGCCGGCATCATCCGGTGTGCGAACAAGGCAGCTGTGCTTTGCCGCATTCTCGAGTGTAAAGTCATCGAAATCCATCGCATCGGGTGAAAGCCCCATTTTTGCGAAGAACTCCATGAGGTGCGTACCAACAGCACCCGTGCCGATAATCAGCACACGAAGCGCATGGAACAGCGGTCGGTATTCTGAGAGTTTTAATGCGTTGTAAATAACATTGGGCATGCACTACCATCCTTTCAATTTGTGTTGTCAGAGTAGTTTCCCGTTGCTCTTGAACTGGTGCCCTCTGGAACAGCGGTAACAACTTGCTCCGCTGTCCCAGAAGATCACCTGCCGTTCTCCGGGCACATTTCTTTGCTTATCAAAGGGGCAACACGGAAACTGAGAGGGTTTTATTCCACGAGGACCATAGCCGGTCTCAACAGTTCTTCGATTTGCATTAGCTGTTGCCGACGCAGAAGAACGACGAGGCGGAAGGACTCTCGTAATGGAAGAACTGCTTGTCCTGGTTTGGGGCTGGCTGACCGTTGGTGAGGGTATGCCCACGTTGACCCGAGGCGGGAGCGGAGGAGGAGAGTTAGCAGATTTTTCTTTGCGCCCCTTTTTCGTTGCACAAGCGATAATGACTCCGCAAGCAGCCAAACCCAAGCCGACAAGGATGCATATTGCCACCATCATGTCAGCCCCTTTCGTTTACGCTACGCCGGCATTATCACTGATGGCCAGCACATCACCCTCCTGCAGGTCAAGGCCTTCAACGGTTTCGTTGGTGTCGCTGGTAGATGCTCCGGTACGCTTATTCTCGAAGAGAATCTTGCTGTCATGCGGGTTGACACCGATGTCAACGGCGTACTCCTGCAGCGCCTGCCCAAGGGTGTTCGTACCGTACACGGCAGCCTGAGGATAGGTCGTTCCAGTTACCTTGTTGAGAAGATCAATCTCAAAGGCCTCCTCTTCAGCAGCCACGCCGGCGTTGTCGCTGATAGCCAGCACGTCACCTTCCTGAAGACCAAGGCCTTCAACGGTTTCGTTGGTGTCGCTGGTAGATGCGCCGGTACGCTTGTTCTCGAAGAGGATCTTGCTGTCGTTGGGATTCACACCAATGTCAACAGCATACTCCTGGAGAACCTGTCCGAGGGTGTTCGTGCCATACACGGCAGTCTGGGGATAAGTAGTGCCGGTCACCTTGTTGAGCAGATCAATTTCAAAGGTGCCTTCGGTAGCGGCGAGAGCACTGTCAATAGGATAGTTCGTCATTGTTTTTTCTCCTTTGTTAAGTATTAGTGGCTTCCCACGACTACAGCAGCTCTTACTGCTGTAGTTTCGACCGGTTGCCGTCCGGCTCTCGTTCAGGTGGGGTAAATTATTTGTTAAGGTTGATTTGCGTTGTGGTTTTGCTACCGGAACCATCTGATTCAACAATCGTGCCCGTCCCATCACTGCGGATATTGATATGAATTGATTCGTGAGATCCGATTTTAGGATCTCTGTCATAAAAACTCACATGGGATGTTCCATGATTGTCGTTATGTGCGTCAATATAAACGCCTTTATTGTTTGATGTTGCCATTAGTTTTGCCTCCTTCAGTATTATAGATAAGGTTTGTGGCTTCCCACGACTACAGCAGCGGTCACAACTGCTGTAGTTTCGGCCGGTTGCCGTCCGGCTCTCGTTCAGGTGAGAGGAGATTATGGACTCAACAGGCGACATCGTCGGGAGAACCATCTGTCTCGAGATCCAGATCAAAGTCGAGATCGAGACCATCAGATTCCTCATCGTCAGTGGAGTCTTCCAAAGTAGCCATCCGGGACTCCATCATCTTACGAAGTTCCTGAAGCTTTTGCATCAGTTCGGTGGGAACGCTGTGTCCCTGAATGTCGAGTTCCTCATCAGAGTAGAGTGCCTTCATAAAGATGCTGTACTCGGAGTCGAGAATCTGCATCGTACGGACGAAAATCTCGAAAGCCATCTCGCCGATACCGTCATCGGGAGTGTGCACAGGGAAGTCATACTCAACATTGATGTCACCGTCAGTATCAAGGTAGAATTTCATGTAACGGATCTTGTGATTGAGCACATTGCAGGCTTCCATAACACGACCCCTCTTCTCCTTGGGAGTGTTGGTAATCAAGCCGAAGATGCGAGCCGCAACATCGTTATCATTATCACGGCTGATGAAGCGCATGATCACGTTAGGTCCACAGTCAACGGAAAAGCCCGCCAAGAGCTGCTCACTTCCGCGGTGGCTAACGACATCAAACTTGACACCGCGCTTCTCAAAGGTTTCTGTGATAAGATTGATTGCCTTGAATTCGTACTTGCTCATTTTCATACATCCTTTCGTTTTATAGCTTGTTGGTGTTCTGTGCTTCTGGCTCTGTATACGTGGACATTTCAAAAAATCTCCACATTTCCATGTTTGCTTCATGCTTCAATGTCCAAGTTGCTTAAAGATATCATCGCATCTTAGCAAGCCACATTTTTGCCGTCTTTTTCGCACAATATGGATAGCAGCGCCATCAACATTCTGATGACACCTTTTGTTTTATGTTTCCTATTCCTTATTACGCAGTTAGAAGCATTTTCTCCAAAAAAAGAGGACCTCAGATGCACTCTGAAGTCCTAAAGCAAGGTTATATGTATGTAAATAGTTTAAATGAGCATGATTTCAATTCCGACCACACCATATCGTGCCTGCTCTTTGATGCTATAATACTGATTCATATCATCGGGACTTGCATCTACAAGCGTGGCTTTCGTATACCCACACTTTAAGAGTGGGAGTGCAGAATAGAGTTCGGTAAAACTGTTGAAAAGATGAAGCCCAATCACCCTTACTACAAAAGGAGTTTCATTTCCGTCGAGACAACTGAATTCAATTTCGTCATTGACTCGAACCCGTTGGCGCTTTTCATCATAGAGCCGCAACTCATATGTTTTTTGCCCTGAGCGAATCATATAGAACAGTTGAGACCGCAGTTTCATTTTATGTCTCATCAGTTTGACTACCGTGCTCGTTTTCCTCTTTAATGCCAGATTGAAGTTCCTCCAGAATGATTTCAATGATCTTCCATTCCTTATCGGTTTCAATCGGCGTGAGTTGTTCTTTCTCCGAATCGGGATTATAGATGGATGCAAATACCTGCGTATTTCCCTCACCGTCAACTGAATTGTCCGTGTACACAATATAGCTTTTGCCGGTTTCTTCGCTAACAAATGTAAAAAGAACTTCGCACTTTGTTTCTTTACCGTTCTCATCTAAAACGGTAAAGGACGTAGTTTTATCCGTCATAACTTCACTTCCGCCTTTCATTATTGGTCGAACACCTTGTGTTCTGACTCTGTATACGGAAGGCGGGAGCAAATCTCCATCAACCTCTCCAGGGAGCGGAATGGAGAATTTTTCTTTATAATCGGCTTTCAGCTTTGCCAGTTCTTCCTGCGAAAGCAAAGCAACGCAATCTGTCAACAGTTTATTGTAAACTGGCCACAGATCCAAAGCGGAGACGGTTTCCAGCATTTTATCAACGCTTTCCCTTGAACAGTGCATCTTCTTAAGGAAGTCTTCAAGAATCGTATCAAAGTCTGGATCATCAAGGCATTCGATTACATCATCAAAAGTTTCTATCAAAGCATCGCTTGCGAGCCATTCTGGAAATCCTTTAAGTTCCCTTTTGAGCCGCACAGCAATGCTTTTTATTGAACCTAAGTTGCTATGTTCGATTTTATCGTGTCGTAGGAGGAAGAAATGAACCAGGTAGCCCTCAGTTTCATTATTTTTACCCAGCTTTTCCCACCAGGAATCAGCTCCAGACAGTCCGTTCGGCAACAATGCAAACAGATCATCGGCAGTTCTCCAATCATCAGGGGTTGAAAGACTTAGAGCAAAGAGCAGACTCATATTAATGAGGCAGAACGGTTCTCTTTCTTGAATGCCCGGGAGCAGCAGTGTGATAACTTCGCAGTCGTTAATCGAATCATCTCTTTTCCTGCGCAGCACATAGGCTAAATTGTTATTAAGAGAAATATCATCAACCAAATCACACGCACTGCGGAATAAGTATTCTGCAAAGTCAATATCTCCGGCTTCGTATTCTTCAAACGCAATGGAATGAAGAACATGTGCATAGGTTGACACATCTGTTTCTGAAGAACGACGCATCATACCGAGAAGCTGCTCCAATTTGTTGCGCCTCAAGAAGTCCTCTTCGTAACAGAATGCCTTAAGCAGTTCCTTTAAGAGACTCTGTGTCTCATCAAGGAACAGAGGACTTGGGCTACTACAGAATTGCTCAACCCTCTTATTAAGTTTTGCAATATCAGCACTCATAAAACTCACCCGCTTCCGAGTTGGTCAGATTCTTACTGAACCAAGTAATTAAGTTCCTCATACTTTTCCGGGATGGGAACTCCAGATTTATTTACAAGGACAATAGTTTTAGCTTTCATCGTATTAACATATGGTACTCTGTGTTCTTGGCGCAGGGAAATATCGAAATCGGCGTATATCTCACAAGCAGTTTCCTCGGAAATTGGGGTTTCTGCCTGCTGAGCGAGAGCCATTTTTGTAAGACCCATCAGATAGTATAAATATCCCTCATTTACAGATTTCTGCGTTTGCATGGCATCACGGAGTCCACGTTGGATTAGCGTCAACGCTTCCTCATAATCGCCGCGATCAAACAACAAATCCGAAAGTCGAAGCGCACATTTAGGAGCAATCTTGAGATTGCTCAAAGCCAAGCGCAGAACATTCTCTTCTTCCTTCTTCTTGTGCAGTAATTTGTAGATATCTGCTTCGCATCGATAGCTTTCCTCGTCAAAAGGAAGATTCTCTCTGAACTCCGTTGCAAGACCCAGCATCTCTTCTTGAAGTTTTTCCAACTCCTTCTCTGAGTCGCTCCTCTCCCAAAGATATGTCAAATAGCTAACTGAGAAACTGTATCCCCTCCACCCCCAGCGAATCTTGGGAATTTTTGAGAGAACCCTGTAGAACGATTTGCATTTTTCTATTCTTCCGCAAGAAGTACCATACTGAAGATAATCAGCTAGCAAATCGATATTCTTCGGATAAATTGACAATCCACACTCCAAAAGGTCACACGCAAGGTCGTATAAATCCTTTCGAGCAATGTCAACGGCAAAATTGTGCCAATCATCAGCATCTCCAGCTTTCACTGCTTGGCGTGTTACCCTTTGGACAAGTGACCCGAGATCTTTCAGCGCAGCCTCTGCTTCGTATAAGTCATCGCTTGAAATGTTCTCCAAGTAAGTCTGAGCTATTGTATTAGCTGTTTTAATAGGAAGGCAAATCACCTCTGATTCTTCCAGTACAGCATTGTTTTCACTTGTAGAAGCAATAATCACTTCGTGTTCCATATTAATCCTCCTTATTCTTCAGTCGAACCAGTCACACTGGCTTGATATAGTTCATCACGGCGGTTCTTTATTGTATCAACCACTTGAGTCAGCTTGGACTCGTCTGATTTTCCTGCTTCTCTCCGTTCTTCCTCTTCCAGCTCGGCAATCCGTTTATCTATCTTCGCAACAAGGTCGTCAACATTTAACTGCGACTCTGATGAACTCGTTCCAGCACCAGGCGGAGTAGTAGTTGCAGGAGGATCGTTTGATCCCAGAGCATTAAACGGGTTAAAACCAGAACCCAGAGAAGTTGACATTCGTGCTCGTTCTTCTTCGATAATGGCTTTGGCCTCTGTGGGAAGCTCTGAAAAATCAATATTGAATCTTGAAAGCCTTTCCGGTGTATAGAAATCGATTATTTTGTAACTCCGTTCTCCAAAGCGATCAATATCCAGCAGATTCACAAGGCACGGTTTTGATTTTCCGGCCAATAGAAGAGCTTCATCCTTATCTTTCGACAAATGTTGTAAATCATATACTGAAACATTTGGCGTCCGATCCTTCTTTTGACCACACAACTCAGACACTTCCCGAAGAAGCTCGAGTTCACGTGTAAACAGGATGACCCAGTTCATGCAATTAGAAATAATAGTTGCAGCCTCTTCTTTATATCGCTTAACCAATTGTGATTTTGACTGAATACAAATTAAGTAGCGGATATTTCTTGATCTAGCAGCAGAAATCATGCTGGGAAAATCACTTCCTATAGCTGGGAGGCTACTAAATTCATCCAAAATGTAGTTAACCCGAATACTTAGACGGCCACCATTTTGTGTTGCAGAATAAATCAAATGTTGATAACTCTGCGAAATAAACATCGCAACAATCGAGGAATATGTCGTCTTTTCGTCTGGAGTAATAAGATAAACCGCTGTTTTGCTCTGCCCGATCTCCTCAATATCAAAGTTAGAGTTAGCCAGCATTTCCAGCAAAGACGGTTGTATCGCAAGTGCTCTTAATTTTTGGTCAAGCGTTGCAAGAATTCCGCGCATAGTATCTTGGGCGGTCATAACGCTTCCTGTCAAGCTTGCTGCAATCAACTCGTCCTTACTTGCCCATTTCCAAAGCGGAGAGTTTTTTGCGTTTACTCCGTTTTCAAACAGTTTCCGTCTAAGGTGCAAAAGATTTGAGATGTTTACGGCATTGTCGGGATAACCCATTTCTTTGCATAGCTTAAAAAGAAGCATAATGAGACCCAAGCAGCAGTCGTATGCAGAGTAACCCCAGAACGGATCATCGGAAGCAATCTCGCCAAGGATGAGTGTATTTGCAATATCGTTGGCAAACTCCGCAGCCTTGTCCATATCGCCAGCCTTATAGTAGCTATAGGGTATTTGGAGAGGATTCCACGCATGCCCCACCGACGGATCACGCAGGTTGACAGTGATAATGCTGTACCCCAAGTCACGAAGCTCTCCTGCGGTACGGTTATAAAGCTCGCCTTTCGGATCGTTGATAATCATGCTTTCGCCGGCATAGCCTAAGACCTTGATGGCAGGCAGCACAAGAGCGCGAGTTTTTTTGCTACCGGATGCACCAACGACAAGTGTATGACTGTCAGTGGCGTCTACAGCCAGCTGCTGTTTATCCTTGTTGTACAAAAGCGGGAAGCCCCCGATTTGACCATCAAAGGATTTCTTGCCAGAAAAACGGTGAGTGTTAATATCAAGATGGGCAAACTCCTGAAACAACACTTCTGGACGTGATAGATTTGGGTTGTTTGAATTAATCATATGTTACTCCTTACAGTTCCCTTCCCATTGACGTGGGAAGTAAACTATTTGAATCGTTATACCCCAAGAGATTTAATAAGTCGTTGATTTTGGCAATCTTTGAAACAGATGAGTCCAAACCAGCATCCCTTGTTTCTGACTGTATCTCAACTAATAGTCTCTGAATTTCTTCAATAAGGCTATCTTTACCATCGCCGGGAGGAGAGAAATGAAACCGTTTATGAATCAGCTCGGTTAGTGCGTTTTGATAGCGAGTCTTTATTTGGATAGTTTTTTCATCATCTTTCTCTGATTGACAATAGCTGAAGCAAGCCAAAATTAGCGCAACAATATAGTCAACTACTGAGTTCGGCTTGACTGTAATGTCGCAGTATCCGAAATAATCAGTGCCAACTCGGGAGGAAGTGATGATATCCTTTATGGCAGGGCAAATGCGTTGCAATGATTTTTCAAGACGTTCAGTTGTTACCGCATAACCCTTTAGATCAGCGAGCCGAGCCGGAATTTCTTCTGTTTCATAATGGTATGTTGAGGCATTTAAACTCAGTGAAAGGTTCTCACTTATATTATCTCGTAGAACTTTCCACACAGCCTCGAGGGAAGCACTGTATCTTCTAAGCAGTCCGTTTAATACTGCTGCTGGGCAATAGTTTTCAGACATGAATCTTTCGAGATCTATTTCTGTTACCGACAGGTCAATTAAGGTGTTATCTACGCCTAGAAACACTAATGATTCTTCTGGCGTAACCTCTTCAACACGACAGGCTCTTAACTGCCGTCCAATCTTATCGAAAACAGCGACGATATCTCCATACCCTACTATGCCAAAGATTCCCCCTAAGGTAAGTTCATTGTCTACTTTTTCTTCTCCAATTACCCAGATCTGAGGGATTCCACGATAAAAAAACATTCCATTTCTTCTATCGAATGTCGCATCAATAGAAGAGTCATGTCTCTTAAATTCATGCCAAGTTGAAGTAACGCTTCCAGCACCATGTAGCCCCGACCAATCCTCAATATCTTCCATTGAAAACTGCGCATTTGGTGTGCGTGTCAACAATTCAATGAAAGCTCTTTCACTTTTCTTGAGCTTGCAAGGTTCTCCATTTATCAGAGCGGTATTCTCACGGTTTCCATCTCGTCTGCCTTTTTTCTCCTTATACCCGTTAGCTCCATACAGAGTCTGCGAAGCAAAATCATAGTAGCATTTGGAATCTGGAAGAAACCTAATAAAGTGGCGAATCCCTGCCTCCTGAAGCAACGATGGGATAAGGTACTCCACCCATGAATGAACCATTTCAACCTCATCATCATTCAGGCTGCCAGTTGAATATGTATCCTGAACAATGTACTCTTGCTCCATAGCACAGGAAACCAATTTACACTGAATCATAGAGCCGCGTCCAAACACCGTAATAATCGGTTCGTTCTCAGAGCCTGGAATGACAATCCCTGGTTGCGTAGGCTCAAGTCTGTATTTTGTTCCTCGTGGAAGTTTGATTTTCATCATAGGCTTTCCAGTCCTTCTTAGACAATCCGTCTATCATATTATAGTCTATCAATATCAAGAAGCTATCAAGAAACCTCTTGTATCTTCTTGATTTTTTCTTTTTTTTTAGTTTTTTGCGGCTTGATTCCATATATAAAAACATTTGATTGCGTGGGCTTATCCTTTGTATCAGAGGGACGGACAAGCAGCAAGTCATGTTTGCGACTCTTCCCTCAATACAAACTGAGAGGAGAACCCAATCATGAAAAAGGCTACTTGCACCACTTTCGTAAACATTCTCAATACCATCCACGAGGAGGGTATTACCACCAAAGCCACGCTGATGGCAGATCAGCTTCTCTACACCAAATTCTGGTTTGCGTTGACGGAGTTCTGCCACTTTGCTCTTCTTTCCAAGACTGGTGGAAAGAGCGCCAAAGGCGAAATCTTGCCCGGCAATTCCGGGAAAATCGATGTGCTCGAGATTCGTGGTGCGACCACGAGAGACGAGATTGAAACCGACTGCGTTATCAAGATCATCGAGAAGCTCGACCTTGTTTTCTGCCAGCCTATCGAGAAGCAGAAGAACTACTGCTATACAATCTGCAACAACATGGTGAACGACTGCTTCAGAAAGCTTCCCCCGGATGACTTCAAGATTGTCTCGCTTAACAGTACGATCGGAGGTACCAGCGTAGCGGCAGAAGACGCATACACCTACGAGGATATCATTGCTGATGATACATACAATCCTGAGCGTCTTCACGTCGAGTGTGAGACTGTCAAGGAGCTCAAGAGGGAACTCAAGGTCAAGCAGGCCAGAGAACTGGCGGAGAAGAAGGAATCCATTCTCCACGAGGTCGCCCTTCTCAGCAAGCGCCCCGCTGAAGTCATGGTGAGGCTGGCTTGCACTCATCTCTGCATGAAGCCCCGCAAATTGGCTAGACTGATCATCGACAAGGGTTGTGAACTTGCTTATGCAGAGATTATCTTCGAGGTGGCCAAGCAGAACCATATTGAGTTCTCGGAGATCCGTAACATCATCGCCGGCCACGAGTTGACGGCTGAATCCGTCAAGGCGGATACCAACTCTGCAGAGCAGGTCGCAGGTCAGATCAGCCGTCTCGTGTACAGAGCGGACAAGCATCTTAACAAATAAGAACCATTGGGCGGTCGCTTTTTCAACGACCGCTTTTATGCACTTTCGGTCAATTGCTAAGCCCGTTTTACTGTTTGGATAGTACTTTATCTGTCAAGACCTATATACTCTCAACGAGCACAAATCTCCAACATACAATTTTAAGTGCTACATTAATTTAATAGAGCATTGTTTAAGTAATCTCGTACCCGCCGATCCAGTTCTTTAGCAGTGAGCGCACAGGGCTGGAGACGCTCTGTCCATGCACGACCGGGATGTAAGCAGTCCCACATGGGCATTTTCCCGCTATGGCGACCTTTTCCGGGGTCGTGATTGCCGAAACCATCCAACACCCGATTCCAGACGGGTTTGAACCACTCGATTACCCTGGTTTCTACGAACTACCATCGTACTGATGGAGTCGTTGTATCGCACACCATTCTCCGTCAAATAATGACGCATCAAATCTATAGTCTCAGCGTTCATACAATTTCTCCTCTTTTTGCATAAACTGCCTTTTCCGCATCGTAAATAGACGAGTATTTCGTATAACCATAGTCAAGTAACCTATACATAAAACGGGCAGCAATAGATTCATACGGTGTCCACGCTTGGCACATTTTCTTTACGGATGCAGGTTTAATATCTGAGGTCTGGTAAAGCCACCGATATGCTTGGAGAAAAGCACCATCCTCATATGGTAAAATATCAGTTCTGTTAAGGACGAAAAGAAGATACATTTTCGCAGTCCAATTACCGATACCTCTTAAGTCAGTAAGTTCACTGATCACCGCCGAATTGTTTTTTTGGAGAGTTCATTGAGGAACTGCGGCTCGGCCTTAACCTTCTGTGCAAACAGGGTCATATATTCTGTTTTTGAGTTGACACTCCTGCGGAGCGAATACGATCAATCCCAAGTCCGATGATTGCATCCGCAGTCATTTGACCGCCACACATCTCGGAAACCCGACCTTCAATAACATCCGCTACGGTGTTGGACATCATCTGTCCAATGATGGTAGAAAAGAAGAAATCCTCAGTGTTGGGGTGCGCACTGTATTCAAAATCACCAACTAAGCGAACTGCTCGTCCGAGCAGTGGATCGGCTAAAGCCAAATATCTGCACTCTGGTGAATTGATATGCATTGTTCCACCATCATTCATAACTGGCCTCCTTATATGCCAAAATGCTCCTTTAAAACATTGAGAACATATTCAATGGTAACTTCTTTGAACTTTGTCTGCATGGCTGTATCAAGGATGTATTTGGCGAACCGGTCACAATTAACTTCATGGCATACACCCAGCAATGTCGGTACAAACATATCAACTGGTACTACATTTAGAACAAAACCTCTCTCCAGATAAGCGCTAACGCATTCAGCGATAACGCGGGGGTTCGCACCACCATGACGCCCAACGATAAAATTCATGTGCATTTTTCCAGTCTGCATCACCTTATCAGCCGCATGAATCATATCTGTATCGGTAAATGGCTTATCCTTTAGCTCGTTTGCGACATAGTGTTTTCCGGCAAGATAAATATCTAAATCGCTAATTTCCTTACTGGATGCACCCGCTTGGTTTACTGGGTGAACCTCTACCTTAAAATCTGCTTCTTGGGAGAGATACTGATCAAACAAACCTGCGACCACCAAAGTCAGAACTTCACCCTCATGGTTTTCTGCAAGCAATGTATTAATGCAGGACATAAGCTGTGCAGCAGCACTATCGCCAGAATCAATTGTAAACTGCGTTACTTTTTCCTTCTCGGCTTTTATAAGAAGTAATTTATACATTGCATAGGTCAATCCATCAAATGCTTTTGCAGAAGTATCCACTAACGGAAGGTCGGAACATAGCTTGTTCAAAATGCTCTGGTCGCGTCCTTTTCTAACTGCATTTGATGTGCTGAGTTCAGGAAATCGAGCAGGCTTATTCAGAAAAGGCTCGTTGCTTCCGCCTAATGCCTTGTTCAAAACTTCCATGTCAAAACGAACAATCACACCGTGGCAGATGCTTCGGGCATCATACGCTCCAGGAAGTTCCGACTTTACCTGAAGGCAAAGCGGATTTACAGTTTCGTCTGTTGCCTTAGAAGCCAAAGCTGTGACCATGATGTACTTGTATGTAAGATGTGTGTTATCCAATACATAATCGACCAAATCCTTGCATGAGCATTTTTGGGGAACATCGCCGCGGCTTGCCCTTTCATACGCACGATATACGGTATTTTTTACATTTTCTACATTCAGTTTCATTGTGCATCCTCCTTACCGAAAATCACTTCTGCGACAGCGGTGGCAACAGTCTGTGCCAAGCGGCACGGAACTGCATTGCCAATTTGGGTATAAATTGCAGACTTGCTCCCACAGAACCTGTAATCCCGCGGAAATGTCTGTATCGCAGCAGATTCCACAATTGAAATTCTACGAAGTCTCTCTGGCGCAGGCCTGAACTCGGCTTTGATTTCTTTGCGCCACAGCTTCCCGTGATATTCTTTGACCCAATCTTCGGCAGAGGGATTTCTTAACATTTCCTCGTCAATAATCGGAGTTTTATTTCCACCCATCGATGCTGGAAGGGTAGCAGACACTCCGTCCAAATTGAGAGGTCGACCCATTCCGTTAAAAATCATGCCTGCATAGGGGCTTTTTCGCATGACGGGCGATCCAGCAAGCGTAATGCGTGCAGTGCAAGTATGTGGATTTTCAGCAGAGCCGATTTCTGGCAGCGTTTGAAATAGTTCTCGCAAAGTAGGAGCCTTGCATTTTTTAGTATTCAAAGATTCCTCGAATGCTGTAAAATCAACAGAATCCAATGTACCAACAAAGAACATTCTTTCTCTGTTCTGTGGAACACCATAGTCCGAAGCATTAAGCACCCAATAACCACATGAATACCCCAGATCAGAGACACGCCTCATATACTGTTGGCGAATAGGTTCCCATTTTTCAAGGGCAGCCAACGCTTTTACATTTTCCATAACAAATGCCTTGGGGCGCAGCATTTCTACTACATCAAGAAAACGCCATATCAACTGACTGCGTTCATCGTTTGGGTCCATTTTCCCGGCAACAGAAAATCCCTGACAAGGTGGACCGCCAAAAACAAGGTCAATTCCCTGGTATTTCTTCAATTCTTCCATGTGTTCGGTTAAATTGCCACGAATCAAGTTGACCTCGGGATGGTTGGCTGCGTATGTATCACAAGCATCCTTGTTCAGTTCATTGGCACAAAGAATACTTATACCTGCACTCTCGAAACCGATATCCATTCCGCCGGCACCGGTGAAAAGCGATACAGCAGTTATTTCACTCATTGTAATATTCTCCTTTTTACGCTTTCGGTGATACCATAATAATACAGAAATATGTGTCCCAAAAAACGGACTTATTCCTGTGTGATCTTAATCAGGTTGATCCTCATCAACGACTGCTTCCATAATATCCTCAACCCTGCATTCCAAAGCAGCACAGATTTTCAGTATCACATCTGTAGTGACATTTTCGCCCTTTCCTAATTTTGCAAGAGAGGAAGAACTGATCCCCGCCTCTTTTCTGAGGGCGGACTTTTTCATTCCTTTGTCAATCAACAGTTTCCACAGTCTGTTATAACTCATCTTCATATTATTTCTGCTCCTCTTTGTTCCAAGACCTACCATAAAGTTCACAGTTATTATCCGACAGTTGCAGAACGCAGTTGTCATATAGAATCCGCTGAGTTTCAGGGCGACAGTCACCCTGCTTATCGTATGCAATGAAAATCTGCTTCTGAGTAGAGGCATAAATACGCATGATGCCGTCCTCAACGTCTTTTTCCAAATTCTTAAAGACAAGCGAATCATGAGCCAACGCCGGGAGTGCCGTGGTGAACAACACCGCAAGATCGTACACGATCATTCCTTTATAGTTAGAACCTGTACCAGTGTCATCTGGCGTTTCAAATTTATAGCTATCGTGCTTATAAAATTTGATGTGTGGAGGTTTTCTGTGTGTTTTAAAGAGAGTATCATTGAATTCCTTCATTTTTGCATTCAAAGTCTCTTCAATTTCTGCCAGAATTCCCTCTATGCTGCGACGCAGTGCTTCTTCAGCCTTTGCTTTAGCATCCTGCAACCCTTTTTGGGTCAGGAATGCCTGATTCTGTATTTTTAGTGCATCGATTTCCGCTTTCAGTTCAGAATGCCTGTCCAGGAATTCTTTGGAGATATTGCCCACGAAGCCGAGTTGACGGATTTGTTCTCTAATTGCTTGGAGTTGGGTATGCAAGCCTTCGATTTCAGCCGCAATAGTGGCTCTTTCAACAGCAAACTGCTCGTCCAGAATTTTAGCCAGTTTCTGGTGATACTTTTCTACCTCGTATAGCTTTCGCAGATTGACCCCAGGAAAGAATTCCTGCAGTGCAGACATATCAGCCTCGGTTGGATAAAGACCATATTCCAGACTCATATCAAGCAGACGCAGTTTTCTTTCCTTCGCCTGAATAGCGGCTTCCAAATTATATTTTTGCGTGACCAAACTTGCCTTCAGTTTGTTCTTTTCGATTTCCTCCTCCGTATGTCCCTTTTCTGCCTCTTCTGTCAAGGAGTCAAGTTGGAACTCCAAATCACGAATTTTTGCCAGGTTTTCTTCGTATTTTTTGACACCGCCGACGAGGTTGGATACAAAGTCATACTTTCTGGCTTGCCGGTATGCATCCAATTTTCTCTTGTGTTCATCAACAACGCTCTTGAATGCATCGATATCTTTGTATTTATCAAACAGCGTCAGAAGCATATTGATGGACTTTTCCATGTCCTGACCGGGGATTCCACGCAAAGGTCTGCGTTCATCCGTATTCTCTTTGCCGTAGATTCTGAAGAAACTACTGAGAGCAACCCGGAAGGACAGCCCAACAAAATCAATGCCGTACTGCTGTTTCAACCAAGTGGTAAATTCTTCCTTGGTGTAGGTGTTGCCAGTAAACTCGTATTTGCTGTTACAAATAAATATCTTATCTGCATTCCCGGTATTTCTTGCGAACCAGTAAGGCTTCCCATCGAAGGTGAACTCGAAAAAAATCGTATGATGCCCTTCCTGCCGCACACCGTCACTTTTGATATAAGTATCGCCGCCGAACACAAAATCGATGGCAAGTAACGCCGATGACTTGCCAATGGACATTGCACCATCATCTTTTCCGAGAACAACGTTCAGTCCTTCTTTAAACTCGATAGGCGGACGTTCTTTGCCCTGGATTTTAAATGCGGGCGAACTCATCTTTGTAAGCATAAGAACACCTCTCCTTCATCATTTATGTCCGCTGCCTGCAGTGTATACAGACAATCCATAACGGATAGGAAATCCGTTGCTTCATTCAGGAACGGTTTCACCTTGTTGAACAGTTCATATACAGGCATGGGCTGTTCCCGAATTTCTTTCAGCACAATGGGAATCAGCGCCAAAGTGCTATTTTTATATGAGTACAGTTTATTAGGTAATTGCATCGAACACCTCGCAGCTCTGAATGAAATAGGAAACGACCATTTGACAGTAGGTGTCCTCCTGCAGGGTTACCCTGTGAATTTTACCAACGATCTCGTTGAAAATTTCCGCATTCGATTTCTTGGCCTTCTTTAATCTTTTATATATGGCGTGCACTTGATCTTGCACCTCATCATAATCGATCTCACCGCACTTATCGAGGTTTATCATGATTTCACGGATGCGTACGAAATAGGTCATGACAAGATAATTCACCTGGTTGTAAAGCACAAAATTATCGGAAGGATTCAGTTTCTGCTTGATTTCCTTCGGCTCAAGAGATGCCTCTGCGAGGTCTTTTTCCTTGAGCTTTTTTATTTTTCCAATAACGCCGATAATTCCTCTCTCCAAGGGAAGGTCATCAAGTAGCGTCACATTGTAACTGTGTCCTTCCAAAACCTTTTTAATTTCCTGTAATTCTTTACGGACTTTTTTACTGTCATCAAGTGAATATGTAGCATAGCATTGCGGACAAAGCGCCAGAAGATTTGATATCTCTGGTGCTTTCTCTTTATCGATAAGTGTCACCTCAAACGAATCGATTGCTTTGCCAGCATTGGTTTTTGTAAGGGTTCGCCCGCAGCCAGGGAACGGACAATAGTGCCCAACCTCATTTAGCAGATAAGAACCCCATTTGGATTTGAGGTCAATGGCAATTTGCTGTTGCTTTTGCTGTACCAATGCGGTTTTCGGTGCAAGACCGGCAGCATTGCGGATAATTTCCACGAGCCATGTTGCGGTTTTCTCTGCAACATTCTTCCCGTTGATTTCAGCATCGTAGGCAGAAAAATCGTCAGCTAAAAGAGACCTTGTCTCAAGGGGACGGCTATTCAGACTTTCAATATAGTTTTCTGTCGAAAGCCGATAGACGATCTGCTGTGCGAATTTCTTCGGAATCGTTCTTTTCGCATAACTCCGTAATGATGCATCCTTGGTTTTCTTTGTTGTGGGGTCCTGCGGCGTACCCCATTCTTCTTCGGGAACATCTGTAATCATGGCGAACAGGTCGCGAAAGAACTGCGGTACATCATAGCCATCGGATATTCGGTTTTTAAGCGTTGAGAAGAACTCTTTAAATTCCATGATGTAACTCCTTTCCCGCAACTTGTACCATGCTGTACCACGCAGTACCAAACCATCCCCAGATTGAAAAACTCATTTTATATAATTTAAGTGGCATTGAGGACAGCCCTCCTTGTGGCTACAGAGATGTATTTATATTATATCACAAAGCTGTCCATTTGTCAAATTGCAAGTTTGAGATATGGACATTTCAAAACCCCAAAGGACATTCGACTGGCGAAAAGGACACTCTCGAACTTACAAACCCGTTGTTCACCGCATCGTCTGATCCACGATGGCTCAACAGTGAATTACGGACAAGTTAATACACACAGCGCCTATTGAGCGGGTTGCTGCAATCCGAAGCGGAGAGATTCGTTTGGACTGCGGTTTGCTTTTTGCACCCTTTTTGCATTGACGCTGGCATTCCTCCGTTTCGGAATCACCAAAAACGGAGGAATTTTTATGAAAACCAATGAAAACCAGAAGTCAACCCGTGAGTACAAGGTCTACATTCACCACCTCAAGACCTGGGTGGAAGTGACCGAAGAGCAGTATTACGCATACTACCGTGACATTTGGGCAACTCGCAACCACGCCCAAGCGCATGGTCAGTGTATGTGTTCCAAGTCTAAGACCTGGATGTGTGATGGTGACTGCCTTGCCTGTGAGTTTCACGCTGCCGGGGACAACCTTTCTCTGGATTACACCATTGAGGACGGCGAGGGCAATCAGAAGAGCTGGGCTGACGATCTACAGGATGACACCCCGGACGCACAGTCCATCATGGAGGACCGTGAGCTGCTCTGTGCCCTGTACCAGAAGCTGCAGGAACTCGACCCGGAAGGCCGCCGTATCTGCGAATTGATTATGCAAGGACAGTCAGAACGAGAGGCCGCCATGAACATGAATATGGCTCGCTCCACCTTCAAACGACACTGGAACAAGCTCAAAGATGAACTTGTAATAGCTCTGAAGTCGTACAGATAAATATCAGAGAAATTTTTTGAAAAAGCGGACCACTTTGGCATCTCACCTCCAGTGGGTAGTGGAAAGAGCAAAAATGACACCGCTCCTTCCGAGGAGGTGAAAGCGATGAATGAAGTCCTAGCTGCAGAAAAGCCGGAAGACGAGGAACTGGTTGATGTTCTCACTGCTATCAGTGTGATATCCATGCGGTTGGCAAGAAAAATCGTCATGCTGGCAAGTCAGAGTCAAATCAAGGAAGGAGGCACCGTCAATGGGCAAAATCAGCGAACTGGACATGGCAATCAGCGATCTCCGCAAAGCTGCTGCCACTATTAACGATTTGGCGGACACCCTGGCTGAGATGTTCAGCGGTGCCACCGAGGAAGCACCCGCCAAGGAGCATCCTCTCACCCTGGAACAGGTCAGAGCCGTCCTCGCCGAAAAGTCCCGCAACGGACACACCGCCGAGATTCGCACTCTGCTCCAAAAGTATGGTGCCACCAAACTCTCGCTGGTAGACCCTGTCCACTATAAGGCTCTGCTTGCAGAAGCGGAGGTGATGAAGGATGCCACCTAAAGCACACGCCACCCTCTCCGCATCCGCATCGGAACGCTGGCTTAACTGTCCGCCTTCCGCAAGGCTCTGCGAGAACTACGAAGACCGCAGCAGTGACTACGCTGCCGAAGGCACAGATGCCCACGCCCTTTGTGAGTTCCGGCTGAAACAGGCTCTTGGGATGTCTGCCGAAGACCCCATCGAAAACCTCTCCTGGTACAACACCGAGATGGAGGAATGTGCCGAAGCCTATGCCGCCTATGTGGTGGAACTACTGGAAACAGCAAAGCAAACCTGCTCCGATCCCGTGGTCATGATCGAACAGCGAGTGGACTTCTCTCGTTGGGTGCAGGACGGGTTCGGCACTGCTGACTGCATCGTGATCGCCGATGGTGTAATGAACATCTGCGATTACAAACATGGCAAGGGTGTGGAAGTCTCCGCTGTGGGCAATCCCCAGATGCGGCTCTACGCTCTGGGCGCTCTGGAGATTTTCGATGGTATTTACGACATTGACCGGGTCTGCATGACCATTTTCCAGCCCCGCAAGGGCAATGTCAGCACCGACTTCATCGAAAAGGATGCCTTGCTTGAATGGGCTGATGGCGACCTTTCCGAAAAGGCAAAGCTGGCCTATGAAGGGCTTGGCGATTTCCACTGTGGCGAATGGTGCCGCTTCTGCAAGGCAAAGGCCGAATGCAGAGAACGCGCCGCCGCCAATCTGGAACTGGCCCGTTACGAGTTTGAAGCCCCAGCTCTCATGGAGGACGATGAGATCGCAGACATTCTGGGCAAGGTCGATGCACTGACCGCCTGGGCTAACGATGTCAAAGAGTACGCGCTCCAGCAGGCGATCAGCGGAAAGGAATGGTCCGGCTGGAAGTTGGTCGAAGGTCGTTCCAACCGCAGGTACACCAGCGAAGCCGTTGTTGCCGCAACAGTCGAGAACGTAGGCTTCGACCCCTATGAGCGAAAGGTTCTCGGCGTCACCGCTATGCAGAAGTTGCTGGGCAAGACCCGTTTTGAGGAGCTTCTCGCACCTTACATTGAAAAGCCGCAAGGCAAACCCACGCTCGTGCCGGAGAGCGACAAACGACCGGCAATGAATACCGCAAAAAATGATTTTATGGAGGAATTTTAATATGTCTAACAACACAAACAGAGTCAACAACCCTATGAAGGTTATCACCGGTCCCGACACCCGCTGGTCTTACGCCAACGTCTGGGAGCCTAAGTCTATCAACGGTGGCACTCCCAAGTACAGTGTCAGCCTCATCATCCCCAAGTCCGATACCAAGACGGTCGCTAAGATCAAGGCGGCTATCGAAGCTGCCTACCAGGAGGGTCAGTCCAAGCTCAAGGGCAACAGCAAGTCCGTGCCGCCCCTTGCCGCAATCAAGACCCCTATGCGCGATGGTGATGTCGAGAGACCCGATGACCCTGCATACGCCAACGCCTACTTCATCAACGCCAATTCCGCAACCGCTCCCGGCATCGTGGACGCTGACCGCAACCCTGTGCTGACCCGCTCCGAGGTCTACTCCGGCGTGTATGGCCGTGCCAGCATCAACCTCTACGCCTTCAACAGCAACGGCAACAAGGGCATCGCCTGTGGGCTGAATAATCTCCAGCTCATCCGTGCAGGTGAACCCCTCGGCGGCAAAGCAAGTGCTGAGTCCGATTTCGCAACCGATGCGGATGATGACTTCCTGGCTTAATGGAGGTAGCGAAGATGAATATTGCAACCATTCTCTGCATTTTGCTTCTCAGCCTTTACATTCTCCTGGCACTGTTTTGGATCGTCCGCTCCATCATCGACACTGTTGATGAGAAAAAGCGTGACAAGCGGAACGCTGCCTGGGAAGCCGAAAGACAGCAGCTTGAAAAAGACCGCGCCCTGCGTGAAGTCGAATACCACGAGGCTCGTATGAAAGAACTCGAAGGTAAGTAATCTCGGAATTTGGGTGGCGGGAGCGATCCTGCCACCCTTATGTCCTATGGAAAGGGCGTGAATATATGAAAACTTTGTCAATCGACATCGAGACCTACAGCGATCAGAACCTTGCAAAATGCGGTGTGTATCGCTATGTGGAATCTCCAGTATTTGAAATATTGCTGTTCTCATACAGCGCAGACGGACAGCCGGTTCAGCTTGTCGACCTTGCCTGTGGGGAGAAAATCCCGGATGAGATTATTGCCACTCTGGAAGATGAGTCCGTCACGAAATGGGCGTTCAACGCCAATTTTGAACGCATCTGTCTGTCCCGCTACCTGGGGTATCCCACCGGGGATTACCTTGACCCAGGAAGCTGGCGCTGTTCCATGATTTGGGCGGCAACAATGGGCCTGCCTCTCTCACTGGAAGGTGTCGGAGCTGTGCTTGGCCTGGAAAAACAGAAACTGACCGAGGGTAAAGACCTCATCAAATACTTCTGCCAGCCCTGCGCACCCACCAAATCCAACGGTCAGCGCACCCGCAATCTGCCGTGCCATGCCCCGGAGAAGTGGCTGGCCTTCAAAAAATACAACATCCGAGATGTGGAAACCGAGATGTCAATTCAGGATCGGCTTGCAAAATTCCCCGTGCCGGAATCGGTGTGGGAGGAATACCACATCGACCAGGAAATCAACGACCGTGGTGTGGCTCTGGATATGGAACTGGTGCGACAGGCCATTCAGATGGATGGTCGCTCCCGCTCGGAACTGACCCAGGCGATGAAGGAACTGACCGAACTGGAAAACCCCAACTCTGTACAGCAGATGAAGCTGTGGCTTGCCGATAACGGTCTGGAAACAGACACCCTCGGCAAAAAGGCTGTGGCTGAAATGCTTAAAACAGCCCCTCCGCAATTACAAACGGTGCTGTCCCTCCGACAGCAGCTTGCCAAATCCTCGGTGAAAAAGTACCAGGCGATGGAAACTGCTGTGTGTGCCGATGGCCGTGCCAGAGGAATGTTCCAGTTCTACGGTGCCAACCGCACGGGCAGATGGGCAGGCAGAATCATTCAGATGCAGAATCTGCCCCAGAATCATTTGGAAGATCTGGCGGAAGCCCGCTCTCTTGTCCGCAACGGTGACTTTGAAGCTGTGGAACTGCTCTACGAAGATGTGCCGGATACACTTTCTCAGCTTATCCGCACCGCATTCGTTCCCCAGGGTGACCGAAAATTCATTGTTGCTGACTTTTCTGCGATTGAAGCCCGCGTCATTGCGTGGTTTGCCGGAGAGGAATGGCGGCAGAAGGTCTTTGCCGAGGGCAAGGACATCTACTGTGCCAGCGCGTCACAGATGTTTGGTGTTCCGGTCGAGAAGCATGGCATCAACGGACATCTGCGACAAAAAGGCAAAATCGCTGAATTGGCTCTGGGCTATGGTGGCTCAGTCGGTGCTTTGAAAGCGATGGGCGCTCTCAATATGGGTCTGACTGAAGATGAACTTCCTCCTCTGGTGGATGCTTGGTGGCAGGCAAACCCCAACATCACAAAGCTGTGGTGGGATGTTGACCGTGCCGCTATGGAGGCAGTCCGTTTCAAGCACGAAACCGAAACCCACGGCATCACCTTTTCCTGCAGAAGCGGTATGCTGTTCATCACGCTCCCTTCCGGCAGGCGGCTCGCCTATGTGAAGCCCAAGATCGGCACAAACAAGTTCGGCGGTGACTGTATCACCTATGAGGGTGTCGGCGGCACAAAGAAATGGGAGCGACTGGACAGCTATGGTCCCAAATTTGTGGAGAATATCGTCCAGGCAACTGCCCGTGACATTCTCTGCTATGCCATCAAGACTTTGCGGTGCTGTTCCATCGTGATGCACATCCACGATGAAGTGGTTATCGAAGCAAGTCCCGATATGTCCTTGCAGGCAGTCTGCGACCAGATGGGACGGACACCGCCTTGGGCAAAAGGATTACAGCTTAGTGCCGATGGCTATGAAACAGATTTTTACAAGAAAGATTAAGAGGTAAATCCATGAGTATAAACAAGTTTAACAGTGAGGGCTATTATGACCCCACCGCCTATGAAGCAATGACCGCTGTAGAAAAAGAGGAACGGGCGCTCCGTGCCTTCCGTCCCATCGTGTATATCTGTTCCCCATATGTGGGAGATGTAGACGCCAATGTGAAGTCTGCGCAGGAATACAGCCGGTTCGCCGTGGACAAGGGGTACATCCCCATTGCACCGCATCTGCTGTTTCCGCAGTTTCTGAATGACGCCGATCCGAAGGAACGACAGTTGGGGCTGTTTTTCGGCAATGCCCTCATGAGCAAATGCAGTGAGGTCTGGGTGTTCGGAGACCGCATCTCTGCCGGAATGGAAGCGGAAATCAAAAGAGCCAAATGGAAAAACTACCGCCTGCGCTATTTCACCGAAGAACTGAAGGAGGTCTTTCAATAATGTTCACTCTGTATAGTGCCGACTATATCGGCGCACCCGGCAACTGCTCCTATCCTCACAAAATCGAGGTCACCGATACTGCCTCCTTCGCAGAGGCGGTCAGCCGCGATTATGTGTGTGCGGAGTATATGAACCACTACCGCAACGGTGATAATTTCCTCGGTTCGGACTGCCTGCCCGTGGACTGTGACAACGATCACTCCGAGAACCCGGAGGATTGGGTCACCCCGGAAGACGTCAAGAAAGCGTTTCCAGGCATTACCTTTGCGGTGCATTACAGCCGCTCCAATATGCGTGAGAAAAACGGCAAGGCTCCTCGCCCCAAGTTCCATGTTCTGTTTCCCATCGAGTACATGACCGATGCTTCTGCTTACAGCGAAATGAAAAAACTGGTCAATGCCATCTTCCCGTACTTTGACACCAAGGCTTTGGACGCCGCTCGGTTCTTTTTCGGCACGGCAAACCCGGAGGTGGAGCTGTATCCCGGCGAGATGACTCTCTCCGAGTATCTGTCCGGCGATGAATTTGATGCAGATATGGACAGTGGTTCTCACGGCGGCAATCAGGTCATTCCAGAAGGAAGCCGCAATGCCACCATGTCCCGCTTTGCCGGACGGGTCATCAAAAAGTACGGGGACAACGAAACCGCCTATCAGTGCTTTATGGAGGAAGCGGAAAAATGTAACCCGCCCTTGGAGCAGGCGGAGCTTCAGACCATTTGGCACAGCGCCCAGAAGTTTTATGCCAAGGTTCAGCAGCAGGACGGCTATATCTCTCCTGAATTATACAACGATGACAGGTCCTATAAACCGGACGATTTCTCCGATGTAGGACAGGCCGAGGTGCTGGCAAAGCACTTCTCCGGGGAACTTCGCTATTCTCCGGCCACCCACTATATCCGCTATAACGGCCGCTACTGGCAGGAAACCGAACCCGGCGCACAGGCTGTCGCTCATGAACTGACCCGCCGCCAGTTAAAAGAGTCCTCAAATGATATGCTGACAGCCCTTGCAGCATTGAAGGCAACCGGCACACAGGAGATTCTGGACAGAAACAGCAAAGCCAAAGCGGAAGGGCTGATGAGTGAGGAGCAGGCAGAAGCCTACCGTGCATTTCTCTCTGCGAAGGCATATCAGTCCTATGTCATTGCCCGCCGTGCATCCAAGAACATAACCGCCACGCTGAAGGAGTCTCGTCCCATGCTGGAAATCACTCCCCAGGACTTGGACGCCAATCCCTTCCTGCTCTGCTCCCCGGATGCAACCTATGACCTTCGTCTCGGCATGGCAGGTGCAAGAGAACATTCCCCGGAGGACTTTATCACCAAGACCACAACCGTTTCCCCAAGCGACCGTGGCAGGCAGATCTGGCTTGACTGCCTGGATACCATCTTCTGCGGCGATAAGGAACTCATCGATTATGTGCAGATGATCTGCGGTCTTGCGGCAGTCGGTAAAGTCCAGGTGGAAGCACTTATCATTGCTTACGGCTGTGGACGAAACGGTAAGTCCACCTTCTGGAACTCCGTGTCCCGTGTGATGGGCCTGTACAGTGGCAACATCTCCGCTGACACACTGACCTTTGGCTGCCGTCGAAATGTAAAACCGGAAATGGCCGAGGTCAAGGGCAAGCGGCTGTTAATCGCTGCCGAGATGCAGGAAGGTGCTCGGCTCAACGATTCCACCGTCAAGCAGCTCTGCTCGGTCGATGACATCTTCGCTGAGAAGAAGTACAAAGATCCCTTCAGCTTTTCACCAAGTCACAGCCTGGTGTTATATACCAATCATCTTCCCAGAGTCAGTGCTTCCGATGACGGAACATGGCGGAGACTCATCGTTATCCCGTTCAACGCAAAAATTGAGGGCAAAAACGACATCAAAAATTACGGCGATTACCTCTATCAGAACGCTGGCGAGAGCATTCTTGCCTGGATTATCGATGGTGCCAAGAAGGTTATTGACTTGGGCTACAAGTTTCCGGTTCCTTCCTGCGTTCAGAAAGCCATTGATGATTACCGCAGTCAGAATGACTGGTTCGGCAGTTTCCTCGATGAGAAATGCGAGATCGGTGCAGGATTCCGTGAAAGTTCCAGTGCGCTTTACCAGGCATACCGCAATCACTGTATCGACACAAATGAGTATGTCCGCAGCACCGCCGACTTCTACAACGCATTGGAGAGCGCAGGCTATGAGCGTGTATTGCTGAATCGCAAGCGCTATTTTACGGGACTGAGGTTAAAAACCGATGACGGGGACTTTGAGGATTTCCTGAACTAAGGCCGCTTGTGACAAGGTGTATCAAAGTCAAATACAAAAAATCTCTTATAGAGAAATTTCAAGAAAAAATCTATAAGAAAAAGTCTTGTAAAAGACATTGATACACCTTGCACATTGGCATGAACAGATATGGAGAAAGCATTATGAGAGAAAAAGCAATCGAGCAAAAATTAACGCTGATGGTCAAAAGGCAGGGCGGCATCTGTCTGAAGTTTGTATCTCCGGGATTTGATGGGGTCCCGGACAGAATCGTACTTCTCCCCGGTGGCTGTATGGCTTTTGTGGAAGTAAAGGCTCCCGGCGAAAAGCCCCGCCCTCTCCAGACCTCGCGGCACAAATTACTACGGCGATTGGGCTTCAAGGTGTATATCCTTGACGACCCGGCGCAGATCGGAGGAATCCTTGATGAGATACGCACCCCATGATTATCAAGTCTATGCCATCGACTACATTGAAAGCCATCCCATCGCTACCGTCTTTCTGGACATGGGCCTCGGCAAGACGAGCATCACGTTGACTGCCATAAGCGACCTGCTGTTTGACAGCTTTGAGGTTCACAAGGTGCTGGTGATCGCACCACTTCGTGTGGCACGGGACACATGGACGGCAGAAGTCGATAAATGGGATCACCTTCAGAACCTCATCTGCTCCGTGGCTGTCGGCACAGAACCCCAACGCCGTGCGGCATTCATGCGGAAGGCTGACATTTACATCATCAACAGAGAAAATATCCAATGGCTCGTGGAGGAAAGCGGCATTGTCTTCGACTTCGACATGGTTGTGATCGATGAACTGTCCTCCTTCAAGAACCACAGCACAAAGCGGTTCAAGGCGATGTTGAAGGTTCGCCCCAAAGTAAACCGCATCGTGGGATTGACCGGCACCCCCGCTTCCAACGGCCTGATGGACCTTTGGGCAGAGTTTCGTATTTTGGATATGGGACAGCGTCTGGGGCGGTTCATCACCAAATACCGCACCGACTATTTCCAGCCGGACAAGCGCAACGGGCAGATCATCTACAGTTACAAGCCACTGCCGTATGCGGAGGATGCCATCTACCGGCAGATCTCCGACATCACCATTTCCATGAAAGCCACCGACCATCTGCGGATGCCGGAACTGGTGTCCAGCGAATATGCCGTCCAGTTGTCCGATGAGGAGCAGGAGCATTACGATGAACTGAAGCAGGAACTGGTTCTGACCCTGGGTGACGGAGAGATCACAGCCGCCAACGCCGCATCCCTCTCCGGCAAGCTGTCGCAGATGGCAAACGGCGCAATCTACGATGATAACGGCGAGGTCATCCAAATTCACGACCGCAAGCTGGACGCTCTGGAGGATTTGATTGAGGCGGCAAATGGAAAGCCCGTCCTGGTGGCGTACTGGTTCAAGCATGACCTAACCCGCATAACCGAGCGACTGAAAAAACTGCATATCCCGTTTTCCCGCCTGGACGATTCCACCAGTATCCGCAGATGGAACAACGGTGAAATTCCTGTGGCTCTGATTCATCCCGCTTCTGCCGGACACGGCTTAAACCTCCAGTCCGGCGGTTCAACCCTCATCTGGTTCGGCCTAACTTGGAGTTTGGAGCTTTACCAGCAGACCGTAGCCCGTTTGTGGCGGCAGGGTCAGACCTCCGAAACCGTGGTGGTACAGCATATCATCACAAAGGGCACCATTGACAACCGCATCATGAAAGCCCTCTCCCAAAAGGAACATACTCAGACGGCACTTATCGATGCCGTCAAAGCGGATTTGAAAATCTGAGACAAAATACGACAATCCGTGCCAATCCGAGGACTATAAAATTTCGGAGGTACGAATATGGAACCTTATCAGGCATTAGCCAACGCCATCGTAGAACTGGCCGTAAAAGACTACAAAAAAGCCCTTAAACAACATCACCGATTCCCTAATAACCGAGATTATGCGGATGCAGTCACCGATTTGGAGCGGTTCTTCCGTTCCGGCTGGTACGGGATTCTCACAGACCTTGACGGCGAATATTTGATGACCGCTGTTCGCCGTATGGTGCATGAGGAGGTGGCAGCATGACCGCAAAGGAATATCTCAGTCAGGCTTACCGCCTTGACCAGCGTATAGATTCAAAAATCGCCCAGGTCGCATCTCTCAATGACCTTGCCACAAAATGCACCGCCACACTGACGGGTATGCCGAGAAATCCCAACCGCGGCGGCTCCACTATGGCAGATGCAGTCTGCAAAATTGTTGATCTGCAGGAAGAAATCAACCGGGATATTGACAGGTTGGTGGATTTGAAGCGTGAAATTGTGGTGGTTATAAAAGCCGTTGAAAACCCAGAATACCAGGTCATGCTGGAAAAGCGGTATTTGAGTTTTCAGACATGGGAGCAGATTGCCGTGGATATGAACTACAGCATCCAGCATATCTACCGCCTCAGAGAAAAAGCCTACGCCGCAGTCCAAGTCCCCGAAGGATGATAGGTTATGTGAGTAGATGTTAATAAGGGGTTCTGCTATACTATAAAATAGGAAAACAAAATACAGAACGGCCTCATGGGTTTAGTCCCGTGGGGCTTTTCTTATGCCCCGAAGGAGGTGAAGCAATGCCAAGTAAACCGAAACGACCGTGCCGTATGACGGGCTGTCCGAACCTTGCCGATGACGGTGAGCTTTACTGCTCGGCACACAAAAAGACAGCCAACTACGAGTACAACCACTACCGCCGTGACCCGGAAACCAAGAAGCGGTACGGCAGAGCGTGGAAGCGTATCCGTGACCGCCACATCCGTGAGCATCCTTTGTGTGAGGAGTGCTTGAAGCACGGCATCTACAAGCCTGCCGAAGAGGTCCATCACAAGCTGCCCCTTGCTGAAGGCGGCACACACGACAGAAATAATCTTATTTCCCTCTGCCGCTCCTGCCACATGAAAGCCCACGGCGCTTTAGGAACAAGGTCACCGCACAGCTTTGACGACTGACCCAGGGGCGGTTCAAATCTCTACGGCTTTTGGTCCCGTGCAGCGGCCTGGGGCTTCGTGTGCAAAAACGGCAAATTCAAAAGGGTAATTAAACCCCGGCAGAAGTTTACTCAGAAAGGACGGCGAAAGTGTGCCGACAAAATCAAATAACACAGGCGGTCAGGGCGGCGCCAGACCGGGCGCAGGACGAAAGAAAAAAGCTCTCACCGATAAAGTCGAGAGCGGAAATCCCGGTGGCAAGACACTCAAGGTGCTGGATGTCCCCGATGTAAGCGGTGTGGATATGCCAAAGCCCCATGATTTTCTCTCAGCCACCCAGCGTGACGGCGGTCAGCTTCAGGCAAAGGAAATCTACGAGGAAACCTGGAACTGGCTGAAAACCATCGGCTGCACCGCTGTGGTTTCTCCCTAGCTTTTGGAACGGTACGCCATGTGCGCCGCCCGATGGATTCAGTGTGAGGAAATGACCAGCACCCTCGGATACCTCTCCAAGCACCCGACAACGGGCAAGCCGATCCCGTCTCCCTTTATCAACATCGGCATCAATTACATGAACCAGGCGAACCGCCTGTGGAACGAAATATACCAAATCGTCAAGGAGAACTGCTCCACCGAGTACAGCGGAGCAAACCCACAGGACGATTTGATGGAGCGCCTGCTGACGGCGCGGAAAGGATAACAGCATGATTGAAAAAGTAAACCCCTCGCACCCGGATAAGGTTGCCGACCGCATCGCAGGTGCAATTGTAGATTTAGCGTATGCCGCTGAAGCAGACCCGAAAATCGCAGTCGAGGTATTGATTGGACATGGCGTGTGCCATGCGATCATCGAAACGACTGCCGAACTTGACAAGGCAGATATCTGCCGAGCCATTCATCGAATTGCCGGTCAGATGATGTGTGATGTATGTATCGTACCGCAGGATAAGCATCTGTCTGACAACCAGGCAGACGGCTTCCGTTGCGGCGACAACGGCATCTTCAAGGGTATGCCGCTCACCGAAGAGCAAAAAGAACTCTCTGCCATCGCTCACCGCATCTATGGTGCGTACCCGTATGACGGAAAATACATCATGGACGGTATCCGGCTTATCCTCTGTCAAAGCAACGCTCCCAAAACGGTGCTTGCTTCGCTTTACCCCGGAGCGGAAATCAATCCCCTGGGTGATTGGACGGGCGGCACGAATGTGGACACAGGCGCCACTAACCGCAAGCTGGGCAGTGATATGGCAGACTCGGTCACTGGCGGCGGTCTGCACGGCAAAGACCTCTCCAAAGCGGATGTGTCCGTAAATATTTACGCTTTTCTCAAAGCCCAGCAGACCGGCAAGCCCGTGCAGCTTGCCTGTGCCATTGGTGATGATACTGTAGACGGCAAACCTTATGCCGAGATCGTGGAGACTGTAAAGAAATACATCCTCTCTGTCGGCGGCTTCGAGAAGTTTGCAGAATGGGGGCTGTTCTGATGAATACAACAAGCGAAATGCAGCTTGTCTCCGTTGCCAAGCTGGTACCATATCAAAACAATGCCCGAACCCATTCTCCTGCACAGATACAGAAACTCCGTTCATCGCTTCGTGAATTCGGTTTTGTCAATCCCGTCATCATCGACCGGGACTACAATGTCATCGCAGGTCACGGCAGAATTGCCGCCGCCCGCGAGGAAGGCATCACCGAAGTGCCGTGCGTCTTTGTTGACCATCTCACCGAAGCACAGAAGAAAGCTTACATCCTTGCGGACAACCGCATGGCAATGGACGCAGGCTGGGACGAGGAGCTTCTGCGTGTGGAATTGGAAGCCCTGGAAGAGATGGGCTTCGACCTTGGCATGACCGGCTTTGATGAAAAAGAACTGGCAGAACTCTTTCCCACCGAGGAAGCTAAAGAGGACGATTTCGATGTTGATGCTGAACTGCAGAAGCCGACCTTCACCAAAAGCGGTGATGTTTGGACGCTGGGCAGGCATCGGCTGGTCTGTGGTGATTCCACAAAAGAAGAAACCTATGCCGCTTTGATGGACGGCATCAAGGCAAACCTTGTTATCACCGACCCTCCGTACAACGTGAACTATGAGGGTTCGGCGGGTAAAATTAAAAACGACAACATGGCAAACGACAAATTCTATGAATTTCTTTTTGCCGCTTTTCAAAATATGGAATCGGTTATGGCGCCGGACGCAAGCATTTATGTGTTCCACGCTGATACCGAAGGTCTGAACTTCCGCAGGGCTTTTGCCGATGCGGGTTTTTATTTATCCGGCTGCTGTATCTGGAAGAAGCAGTCCCTTGTGCTGGGTCGCAGTCCGTACCAGTGGCAGCACGAGCCTGTGCTGTACGGCTGGAAGAAAAACGGGAAGCACCAGTGGTACACCGGCAGAAAGGAAACCACCATCTGGGAGTTCGACAAGCCGAAGAAAAACGGCGACCATCCAACCATGAAGCCGATCCCGCTCCTGGCATATCCCATTGGTAATTCCAGCATGGCAAACTCCGTGGTTCTTGATCCATTCGGCGGCTCCGGCTCTACGCTCATTGCCTGTGAGCAGACCGACAGAATCTGCCGAACCATTGAGCTTGACGAAAAGTTCTGCGATGTTATCGTGAACCGCTACATTGAACAGGTCGGCTCATCGGACGGTGTGACTGTTCTTCGTGACGGGCAGACACACAAATATGAGGAGGTCGCCAATGGAACAGAATAGAACTTTGACCCTCGGAAGCCTGTTTGACGGCTCCGGGGGTTTTCCTTTGGGCGGTCTCATCTCCGGCATTACTCCCGTGTGGGCATCGGAGATCGAGCCGTTTCCCATTCGGGTAACCACCAAGCGGATGCCCTTTATGAAGCACTACGGCGATATTTCCAAAATGGACGGTGGAAAAATCGAACCCGTGGACATTATCACCTTCGGCTCGCCCTGCCAAGACATGAGCGTTGCCGGAAGGCGTGACGGATTGGGCGGTTCCCGTTCAAGTCTTTTTTATGAAGCCGTCCGCTTTATTAAGGAAATGAGGTGTGCCACAGATGGCAGATATCCAAGATACTGTGTCTGGGAGAATGTCCCCGGCGCTTTCTCCTCAAACAAAGGTGAGGACTTCCGATGCGTCCTCGAAGCGGTCTGTTCGGTCAAAGATACAGACCCGATTATTCCTGAACCTCCAAAGGGTCGATGGGATTCAGCCGGAAGCATTCTGGGAGACGGTTACTCTGTCGCCTGGAGAACCCTTGACGCTCAATTTTGGGGAGTTCCCCAAAGAAGAAAACGCATCTACCTTGTCGCAGATTTTACAGGCGGGGGTGCCGGAAAAATACTATTTGAGTCAGAAGGCTTGTCTGGGTATACTCCGCAGGGCTTCCGCTCGTGGCAAGGAACTGCCGGAAGTGCTGAAAGCGGCATTGGAGCGTCAGGCATTGACGGCTACAACGGTGATGTAACGGGAGATGTTTCCGCAACCCTCGGTGTCAACTGCGGAATGAGTACGGGAAGAAACGGCGTAGTTCTGAACGACCAGGGTGGAAACCGTATGGACATTACGGACGATGTAACCTGCACCCTCCGTGCCGAAGCTCACCACCCGCCATGCGTGATGGACGCTGCGGGATTTTGCACCGAGCATTCTGCCAAGGCAAGGTCGATCGGATACGAGAAAGAAACCGCTCCGACTTTGAGAGCCGGTACGGTGCCTGCAGCAGTTGCACTTGAAAATCACCCAACTGACAGCCGTGTGAAAATTTCCGAGGACGGCAAGGTGCAGACTCTCACTTCACGAATAGGAACAGGCGGTAACAATGTACCACTGCTTATGAAAATTCGTTCTGGCTGTGAGGGTGGTGGCAAGGGTGCGCTCATACAGACGGACAAATCCGCTACTCTCGCTACCAACAATGACCAAACGCTGTTTGAACCGTGTGCATGGGACGGAAGCCAGGTATCTCCGACACTCACCAAGCAGAATGCCGGCGGCAGTCAGCGGATGCCGGACAAGGACAACTTCAATTGTGTTTTACAGCCCTTCGGCATCTGCGCCAAGGATTCCAACTCCATGAAATCGGATAATCCTCACAGCGGAATTTATGAAGCCGAAACTGCCAGGACCCTTGACACGGGCGGCGGCAATCCCTCCTGCAATCAGGGCGGCATTGCCATTGTTGCGTTTACGCAGAATCAGCGTGACGAGGTCAGAAATTTGGGAGAACACTCCGCCGCCGTCTGCGCTAATGCCGGGACGAAACAACAGACCTTTGTCCTGCAAGGCTCCATGATCGGACGCAAAGATGGAAACGGTCCCCAGGGTAACGGTATAAACGAGGATGTTTCTTTTACTCTCAATACTGCCGACCGCCATGCCGTGTATGCCATGACCACCGGCTCGTATATGCAGACAACGGAAAATCAGTCTCCCACGCTGATGGCGAGAGATTATAAAGACCCCGCCGCTGTCGCTTACGGCATTGGACGGGATGCCATGAACCAGGGTAAGAACGCACAGTTCACTCCTTCGGTATCCGAGGAAGTGCAACCGACCCTCGTAGCAAAAGGTCCGGGGGCGGTCGCTGAGACCTCACCGGAATACACGGTGCGCAGGCTGACTCCGACCGAATGTGCAAGGCTCCAGGGTTTTCCTGACTGGTGGTGTTCTGACCTTGGCACGGAGAATCCCTCCTACGGCGATATTGATTTCTGGACAGAGGTCTTTGAAACTCACCGAACCGTTACGGGAACCTCCACAAAACAGAAAACCCAGGCACAGATCATCAAGTGGCTGAAAAATCCCTATTCCGATTCTGCGGAGTATAAAATGTGGGGCAATGGCGTGGCTCTGCCATGCGTATGCTTTGTGCTTTCCGGCATTGTCTGGGCGGCACAAAACTGTGACAAATAGCCCGCCGAATCTTTGTGTAGGTTATTGTCTCGAAATGACTGGCTATTTTCCACACCTGACGGTAATATGTGACTACCAAAAACGAAGGAGGTCATTTTCATGACACTAAACTACAATGTGGCAGGCGCAAAACGAAAAGAACTGGTAAGCCTTATCGCAAACTTCACCGGCTGTGAAGCCCGCTACAAAGGAGCGCCCAGCTTTTCCTATGAGGTGGACTACTTCACCATCGACCGAAACGGTGCGGTCAGCTTTGACGACAGGGCCGACAGCGAGGTTATCGAAAGACTGATCGAGATGCTCTACGACAACAGCTTCATTGCCGAACCTGCTGAAGAACAGGACGAGCCGACCGGGATCGCCATTCAGATTCCCGCCGCAGAACTCAGCGAAGCACAGCTTCTCAATCTTCACGCCATTATGGATGCAAAAGGGACGCTTATAAAGAAAGCCCTGGGCATTGATGCCCTGACGGTTAACCACATTGACGAACGGCTGGATTTTCCCTGGTTCTCGGCAGACAGCACCCCGGAAGAAATCCAGGCATACATGAAATTCATTACTGCCCTGGTGGAGATGGCAAAGAATCAGAAACGCATCACCGCCAAGGAGAAAGCAGTGGATAACGAAAAATACGCTTTCCGCTGTTTTCTCCTGCGGCTGGGTTTCATCGGTGCGGAATACAAAAATGACCGAAAAATACTGCTCCGCAACCTGTCCGGCTCTTCTGCTTTCAAAAGCTGTGCCAAAAAGGAGGACAGCGATGATGTTTCCGAGTAAAGAGATTGTGGAGCGAGTCCGAAAGGAATATCCTGCAGGGGTGCGTGTTGAGCTGCTTCGCATGGATGACCCTCAAGCCCCTCCCGTAGGAACGCTTGGAACAGTAATCGGTGTTGATGATACCGCCAATATCCTGGTGAAGTGGGATAACGGTTCCGGGCTGAATGTCGTTTACGGGGTAGATCTGTGCAGAAAGGTAGAGAACCACGATGACAGATAAAATTCGGGAGCAGATTTTGGCTATTCGTGCCACTGGCCGTACCAATATGTTCAATGTGCCAATGGTGCAGAACATTGCCAATGAAATGCATTTCTATGAACTGGTGATTTTCATTGAGGAGCACCGCTCCGAATATGTGCGTTTTATCCTAACGGGAGAGTCATAAACTACACAATTCAACCAATAAAACCATATAAATCATTGTGTAGTATATTATCGCAAAATGACTGGATATATCCTCAGATTGACGGTAATATACAGCTACCCAAAGGGGAAAACAACCTAAACGGAGGATTACACAATGAACGAAAAAACCATGAACCAAATCGCAGAAATGAAAAAGCAGACCATCGGTGTCGAGGTTGAGATGAACAATATCACAAGGCAGAAGGCTGCCAAACTTGCCGCCGAGTTTTTCGGCACGGGCAGAAGCGAAAGCACCGCAAGCCGAAACGGTTACTACACTTGGTCGGCTTGGGACGCAGACGGCAGAGAATGGAAATTCCAAAGGGATGTCAGCATAAGCGGCTCAGATGATGAAAAATGCGAAATGGTAACCCCCATCCTCCGCTACGAGGATATGGAAACACTGCAGGAGCTTATCCGCAGACTTCGCAAGGCAGGAGCGAAAAGCGATGCCACACGAGGATGCGGTGTTCACATTCACATCGGGGCAAACGGACACACTTCCCAGAGCCTCCGCAACCTTGCCAACATCATGGCAAGCCACGAAAGTTTCCTTGCCGATGCACTTGCCATTGACCGAGGCAGAATGAGACAGTATTGCAGAACGGTTGACCCCTTCTTCTTAAAGGAAGTTAACAAGAAAAAGCCCAAAACAATGGCGAAACTTGCAGACATTTGGTACACCTCACACGGTGCAAATTACGGCAGAAGCCAGCACTATAACGATAGCCGATACCATATGCTGAACCTCCACGCAACCTTTACCAAGGGAACGGTTGAATTCAGGCTTTTCCAATTCGATGCCCCGGCAGACGGCAAGCAGAACGGGCTTCACGCAGGACAGCTTAAAAGCTACATTCAGCTTTGCTTAACCCTTTCCCAGATGGCGAAAACGGTACGCACCGCAAGCCCCAAGCCACAGCAGAACGAGAACCCAAAATACGCAATGCGGACTTGGCTTTTAAGACTTGGATTCATCGGTGACGAATTTGCAACAGCAAGAGACCTTTTGACCCGCCGCCTTGACGGTGACGCCGCTTTCCGAAACGGCAGAGCCGCTTGAAGGATTTAGGTTAAATGCCCTGCCTGCGACCGCTTCGGCGGTCTTAAGGTGGTAGAAGGACACTTAACCTAAGGTCTCGCCTGTCGGCTCGGTCGGCGCTTCTCAGCCAAAGGCTGAGAGGTCTCCACCGGAGACCCGCGCCCTTCAGAAAGGACGGATTTGAACATGGAAAAGAGATACTACATTGCTTACGGAAGCAATATGAACATCAGGCAAATGAAAATGCGCTGCCCTTGGGCACGGATCATCGGCACCTCGGAAGTGCCGAACTATGAACTGCTTTTCAAAGGGAGCAAGACCGGGTCTTATCTCACCATTGAGCCAAAGGAGAACTCGACAGTTCCCGTTGCAGTATGGGAGGTCACCCAAAAGGATGAGCTTGCCCTTGACCGATACGAGGGCTTCCCGGCTTTCTACTACAAGGCAGAAATGATGCTTCCTATCAAGGGCATCCGCACGGGCAAGGTTCGGCAGAGACGGGTATTCGTGTACATCATGCACGAGGACAGACCGATTGGAGTGCCGTCCGTTTACTACCTTCGCACCTGCCTTGAGGGGTACGATGATTTCGGCTTTGACAGCAAAATTCTGATGAACGCTTATCTGAACAGTGGGAGGAACGAAAATGAAGAATGATACGACTGCAAGAATCCGAGTATGCCCAAGGTGTGGTAATTCCTATGCCGCGCCCCCGGCGCTCTCTCGGCTGGACAATAAAACCCTTATTTGCCCCGACTGCGGAACACGGGAGGCTCTTGAAAGCATCGGTGTTGACGAAGCCGAACAAGAACAGATTCTGGAGAGCATCCACCGCTGCACCCGCGGTGGCAGAACGGACTAATATACACAATTCTTCTGCCGAATGATTGTGTAATATATTATCCCGAAATGACTGGATATATCCTCGAAATGACGGTAATATACAGACACAATCAAGAACGGAGGAACACAGAGATGACACGATTTGAAAAGGATTTACAGGTGGCTCTTAACGGCAGCGAAATTGAGGTTCTTGAAAGACGCAAAGCCGAGATAAAGAAGCTCACCGCCGAGGGTAAAGCCTGCAAGAACAGCTTTCGCCGCACTTGCATCGCCCAGGAAGTTGCCCGCCTCACCAAAGAATACAACGAAATCAGCGAACAGTTTTAAGCTCCATAAGCATAACGATTAACCCGGAACGAGCCGAAAGGCTCTGTTCCTCTCTACAGCCGAAGGGCTGTTTTTTATACCAATCTTCAAGGAGGTGACCGCATTTGCGCAAGCTGAAAAACTACAAGCCGACCCGCTTCAAAGCCAAAGACAGCCGCTACGATAAGGATGCCGCAGATTTTGCGGTCATGTTTATCGAAAGCCTCTGCCACACCAAAGGCACCTGGGCGGGCAAGCCATTTGAACTCATCGACTGGCAGGAGCAGATCATCCGTGATGTGTTCGGTACACTCAAGCCTAACGGCTACCGTCAGTTTAACACCGCTTACATTGAAATTCCAAAGAAGCAGGGCAAATCCGAACTTGCCGCTGCGGTCGCACTTCTGCTGACCTGTGGCGACGGTGAGGAACGCGCCGAGGTGTACGGCTGTGCCGCCGACCGCAATCAGGCAAAGATCGTGTTTGATGTGGCGGTGGATATGGTCAGGCTTTGTCCGGCTCTTGCTAAGCGTGTGAAAATCCAGGAATCGCAGAAGCGGCTTACCTATCTGCCCACCAACAGCTTCTACCAGGTACTCTCTGCCGATGTTGCCAACAAGCACGGCTTCAACACCCACGGCGTTATCTTTGATGAGCTGCACACCCAGCCGAACCGAAAGCTGTTTGATGTCATGACCAAAGGCTCCGGCGATGCAAGAATGCAGCCACTCTACTTTCTCATCACCACAGCCGGAACGGATACGCAGTCCATCTGCTACGAGACACACCAAAAGGCGCTGGACATTCTTGACGGCCGCAAGCATGACCCGACTTTCTATCCTGTCATATACGGTGCATCCGAGGACGAGGATTGGACAGACCCGAAAGTGTGGAAAAAGGCAAACCCCTCTCTCGGCATTACGGTCGGTATCGACAAGGTCAAGGCAGCCTGTGAATCGGCAAAGCAGAATCCCGGCGAGGAGAACTCGTTCCGTCAGCTAAGACTTAACCAATGGATCAAGCAGGCTGTCCGCTGGATGCCGATGGACAAATGGGACGCCTGCTCCTTTGCCGTAGACCCGGAAAGTTTGGAGGGGCGTGTATGTTACGGCGGTCTTGACCTTTCCTCCACTACGGATATTACCGCTTTTGTACTGGTGTTCCCGCCGGAGGATGAGGATGACAAATATGTGATTTTACCGTTCTTTTGGATACCGGAAGACAACATCGACCTTCGTGTGCGGCGTGACCATGTGATGTACGATCTTTGGGAGCGACAGGGGTTTTTGCAGACCACCGAGGGCAATGTGGTGCATTACGGTTACATCGAGAAATTCATCGAAGAACTCGGAACAAGATACAACATCCGAGAGATTGCCTTTGACCGCTGGGGTGCTGTGCAGATGGTGCAGAACCTTGAGGGTATGGGCTTTACGGTCATTCCTTTCGGACAGGGCTTTAAGGATATGAGTCCTCCGACCAAGGAACTGATGAAGCTGACACTGGAACAGAAACTTGCCCACGGCGGGCATCCAGTGCTGCGCTGGATGATGGACAACATCTTCATCCGCACAGACCCTGCCGGAAACATCAAGTCAGACAAAGAAAAATCCACAGAGAAAATTGACGGCGCTATCGCCACCATTATGGCGCTCGACCGTGCGATACGCTGTGGCAATGATAACGGCGCTTCGGTCTATGATGGCCGGGGCATTTTGTTTATATGACGGAGGTGTGAAATGGAAAAACCAAAACTGCATATTGTTTCGCTCTCCGGGGGCAAAGACTCCACGGCGATGCTTCTGCGTATGCTGGAGGAAGGTATGCCTGTGGATATTATTCTTTTCTGTGATACGGGCATGGAGTTTGAAGGTCTGTATCACCACATCGACAAGCTGGAGAAGTACATCGGCAGACCGATTACACGGCTCAAATCGGAGAAATCCTTTGAATACCTCATGCTGGAGCATACCCCCAAGCGGAAGAACCCGGAGCTGGTCGGTCGGATCGGCTTTAGCTGGCCAGGTCCCAGAAACCGATGGTGTACGGCTATGCTTAAACAAAGAATCATCGACCGCTATCTGCGTGATCTCGCCAAGGAATACACCCTGGTGCAGTATATCGGCATAGCCGCTGACGAGCCGGAGCGTGTCCGGGAGTTCAATTATCCCCTTGTTGATTGGGGTATGATCGAAGCAGACTGCCTGGCATACTGCAAAGAGCGGGGCTTCGATTGGGATGGGCTGTACGATATTTTTCATCGGGTATCCTGCTGGTGCTGTCCGCTCCAATCCTATGACGAACTGCGCAAGCTCCGAAAGCACTTCCCGGAACTCTGGGAACATCTTCACTGGCTGGACAAACAGACCTGGCGCACATATCTGAAACACTACTCCGTGGAGCAGCTTGAGACACGCTTTGCTTTTGAGGAAGAACGGCTTGCCGCCGGACTTCCCATTAAAGGCAGGGCGTTTTTTGATGCCCTGCGAGAACGACTGAAAGAAGGTGAAGATTGATGGGTATCTTTTCCGGCTTGTTCAAATCCCGTGACAAGCCCCAAAACAGCACAGCAGGCAGTGCCTATCGCTTTTATATGGGTGGTACGACCTCCGGCAAAGCGGTGACGGAACGCTCTGCTATGCAGATGACGGCAGTGTATTCCTGCGTCCGTATTCTCTCTGAAGCGGTGGCGGGATTGCCGCTTCATCTGTACCGCTACAAAGATGCCGGAGGAAAAGAAAAAGCACTTGACCATCCTCTGTACCATCTTCTCCATGATGAGCCGAACCCGGAAATGAGTTCTTTCGTATTCAGGGAAACGCTCATGACCCATCTGCTTTTGTGGGGCAATGCCTATGCACAAATCATCCGCAACGGCAAAGGTGAGGTCATTGCACTGTATCCACTGATGCCGAACCGTATGAATGTAGACCGTGACAAAAACGGCAAACTTTACTACATCTATACCACTCAGCAGGAAGATGCGCCCACCATGAAAGGCTCGACCGTGTATCTTGACCCATCAGAGGTGCTTCACGTTCCGGGGCTTGGATTTGATGGTTTGGTAGGATACAGTCCAATTGCAATGGCAAAGAACGCTATCGGCATGGCGATCGCTTGTGAGGAATACGGTGCGAAGTTTTTCGCCAACGGTGCTGCTCCCGGCGGTGTGCTGGAACACCCCGGTACAATTAAAGACCCGCAGCGTGTGCGTGAAAGCTGGCAGTCCACCTTCGGCGGCTCCAGCAACGCAAACAAAATAGCTGTGCTTGAGGAAGGCATGAAATATACGCCAATCGGCATCAGTCCCGAACAGGCGCAGTTTCTTGAAACACGCAAATTCCAAATAAATGAAATTGCTCGAATTTTCCGAGTGCCGCCCCATATGGTAGGTGACCTGGAAAAGTCGAGCTTTTCTAATATTGAGCAGCAGTCTCTTGAATTTGTGAAGTACACCCTCGACCCCTGGGTCATCCGATGGGAGCAGACACTATCCCGAACGCTGTTTTCCGAGGATGAGAAGAAAGAGTATTTCTTCAAGTTTAACCTGGAAGGACTGCTTCGCGGCGATTATGCAAGCCGTATGAGCGGCTATGCCACCGCAAGGCAGAACGGATGGATGTCCGCTAACGACATCCGTGAGTTGGAAAACCTCGACCGTATCCCAGCGGAGAACGGCGGCGATCTTTACCTTATCAACGGCAATATGCTCCCAATGAATCAAGCAGGAGCTTTTGCAAATACAACAAATTCCGAGAAGGAGGAAGAAAACACAAGTGAATAAGTTTTGGAACTTTACTGAAAACGACGATGGTTCCCGCACCCTGTATCTGTGCGGTTCCATTGCCGATGAGAGTTGGTTCGATGATGATGTCACCCCGAAAGCGTTCAAGAGCGATCTAAACACCGGACAGGGTGACATTATTGTCTGGATCAATTCTCCGGGCGGTGACTGCGTGGCTGCCGCTCAAATCTACAATATGCTGATGGACTACAAGGGCAATGTAACCATCAAGATCGACGGTATCGCAGCATCAGCCGCATCCGTCATTGCCATGGCAGGCACAAAGGTGCTGATGTCGCCAACGGCGCTTATGATGATTCACAATCCCTTGACCGTAGCCATCGGTGACAGCGAGGAAATGCAGAAAGCCATTGATATGCTCTCTGAGGTCAAGGAAAGTATCATCAATGCCTATGAAATCAAAACCGGGTTGTCCCGTGCCAAGCTGTCTCATCTGATGGACGCCGAAACCTGGATGAATGCAAATAAGGCAATTGAACTTGGTTTTGCGGACGACCTTCTGTTCAAATCCGATGAAGGCTCTGCGTCCGCTGAGAACAGCTTCACATTCAGCCGCCGTGCCGTCACCAATTCGCTGCTTTCCAAAGTGAAAGGTCACAAACCAGAAAAGGCAGCAGGCACACCCGTTTCCGATCTCGAAAAGAGACTGAATCTTATTAAACCTTAAGGAGGAACTTTACTATGAGCAAAATTAATGAACTGCGCGCACAGCGTGCAAAGACCTGGGAGCAGACCAAGGCGTTTTTGGACTCCCACCGCAAAAACGGCATTCTCTCCGTAGAGGATACCGCGGCCTACGAAAAAATGGAACAGGAAATCGTTGACCTCGGTCACGAGATCGAACGCCAGGAGCGTCTTGACGCTTACGAGCGTGAGATGAACACGCCTGTCAGCACTCCCATTACGCAGAAACCCGAAGCCGCAAAGGTTGATACGAAGGTTGGCAGAGCTTCGGACGCATACAAAGCCGCTTTCTGGGCACAGGCTCGCACTAAGGGCGGCGTAATCAGTTCCGAGGTGCGAAATGCACTTCAGGAAGGTGTGGACTCAGAAGGCGGCTACCTCGTTCCCGATGAGTTTGAACATACCCTCATCACGGCTCTGGAAAACGATAATGTGGTTAGAAGCCTTGCGCATACCTTCACTACCGCTTCCGGCAACCACAAAATCCCTATCGTTACCACCAAAGGTACGGCGTCCTGGGTTGACGAGGAAGGCGCTATTCCTGAAAGCGATGATACTTTCGGCCAGCAGCTTATCGGTGCGCATAAGGTCGCAACCATGATCAAGGTGTCCGAGGAGCTTCTGAATGATTCCGCTTTCGACCTTGAGGGATACTTCCGTACCGAGTTTGCCCGCCGTATTGGTAACAAGGAGGAAGAAGCATTTCTCACCGGCAACGGAACCGGCAAGCCCACGGATATCTTCCATACTACGGGCGGCGCTGAACTCGGCGTAACCACCGCATCCGGCACAGCCATCACCTCTGATGAGCTTATTGACCTGTTCTATTCGCTTGACAGCGCCTACCGTAAAAATGCCGTATGGCTTTTGAATGACTCCACCATGAAAACCATTCGCAAGCTCAAGGATTCCAATGGGCAATATCTGTGGCAGCCTGCGCTTCACGAGGGTGGTTTCGACACCTTGCTCGGCAAGCGTCTGTACACATCTCCCTTCGTTCCCGAAATTGCCGCCGGAAAGAAAAGTGTGGCGTTCGGTGATTTCAGCTTCTACTGGATCGGCGACCGTGCGGGTATTACCTTTAAACGCTTGAACGAGCGTTTCGCAGAGACAGGACAGATCGGCTTTATTGCATCCAAGAGATTGGACGGTCGTCTCATTCTGCCCGAAGCCATTAAGGTGCTTCAGCAGAAAGGCACTGCCTCCAGCGGTACTTAATCGGAAAGGAGGCGGTGGTGATGGACACTCTTCTTGATAAAGTCAAGACCAATTTAATCCTGGAACATTCGGCGGATGATGCGCTTTTGGAGAACTACATCACCGCCGCTGTTTCCTATGCGAAAAGCTATCAGCATATCCCGGAAGGCTACTACTCCGAAAACCCTATGCCTCCCACGAACGAGCAAGCCGTCATTATGCTTGCCTCGCATTTCTATGAAAGCAGAGATGGCTCGACAGGCGGCTTCTTTGCAGACAGCACGAATGCGGCGGCACAGGTATGGAATACCGTCAATCTGCTTCTGCGTTTGGATCGGAGGTGGCAGGTATGAGTTACGGACAGATGAACCGCTTTGCGGAAATTCTCCGCACGGTCAAGCTCAAGGACAGCGAGGGCTTTTCCCATTCCGAAGATGTGGTGCTGGCGAATATCCGTGTATATCGGGAAGGCAGGCACGGCTCACAGCAATGGGCAAATCTCGCTGTGTTCTCGGAAGCCACCGGCTTGTTCCGCTTCCGCACCGTTCCCGGTGTAACGGTCACACCTGACTGCTTCATTCTCTGTGACGGTGACCGTTTCGATATTACCTCCGTGGAAAATGTCAAAGGCAGAGGAATGTACACAGAAGTATTAGCAAAGAAGGTGATGCCAAGTGGCTAAAGCACAGATGATAATGCCGGAGGACTTCCTCCGAAAGCTGTCCACCCTGGGAGATAAAACAGATGAAATCTCTGAAAAGGTGCTGGAAGCCGGCGGTGAAGTTGTTCTGCAGAAGGTCAAAAGCAACCTGTCTGCGGTCATCGGAAGCGGTACAGCCTTTGACTCCCGCTCCACAGGTGAACTGGAACGCTCTCTTGGTCTGTCTCCTGTGAAAGTGGACAAAAACGGCAACCACGACATCAAGATTGGTTTTGCCGAACCCCGTTCCGATGGGGACAGCAATGCGAAATTTGCCAACATTCTCGAATACGGAAAGCACGGACAGAGAGCGAAGCCATTTTTGAAGCCAGCGAAAAGCGCATCCAAATCCGCCTGCGAGGAAGCAATGCAGAAAGCCTTTGATGAGGAGGTGGGCAGGCTGTGAGCATTTTAGAAGAACTGCAAACCGTGCTGGGCAGTCTGCCCGTGCCTATCGAAACCGGCATCTTTTCAGAAAAAGCCCCGGATGCGTATATGGTGCTTGTTCCTATGACGGACAGCTTCGCTCTTCACGGAGATAACACACCTCTTGTCGATGTACAGGAGGTGCGTATTTCCATTTACGCCAAGGGCAGTTATACCAAATTAAAAAATGCGGTGGTTCGGGAACTGCTGAATGCAGATTTCACGATAACCGCACGGCAATACATCGGTTATGAAACCGAAACCGGCTACCACCACTACAATGTGGACACAGCCAAATACTACGAAACGGAGGAATAAATCTATGGCAACAATCGGTCTTGACAAGCTGTACTATGCCAAAATCACCGAGGATGAAAGCGGTGACGAAACCTACGGCACTCCTTCTCAGCTTGCCAAAGCAATGACCGCCGACCTGTCGGTGGAACTGAACGAAGCGACGCTGTATGCCGACGACGGTGCGGCGGAGATCGTCAAGGAATTCAAATCGGGTACGCTCTCCCTGGGTGTTGACGATATCGGAAATACGGTGGCATCCGATCTCACGGGAGCGACTATCGATGCAAATAAGGTAGTGATTTCCACTTCTGAGGACGGTGGCGAGCCTGTGGCGGTGGGTTTCCGTGCAAAGAAATCCAACGGCAAATACCGCTATTACTGGCTTTATCGTGTAAAATTCGGCATTCCCGCTACCAATCTTGCCACCAAGGGCGACAGCATCACCTTTTCCACACCCACGATTGAAGGCACGATTCTGCGCCGCAACAAGGCGGACGCATTCGGAAAGCATCCGTGGAAAGCAGAGGTCACCGAGGGAGATGCCGGAGTTACCGCTTCGGTTATCACGGATTGGTACAAGCAGGTCTATGAGCCTGTAAAAACAGCAGACGCATCGGGAGGAAGTAATGGATAAAGAACGCAGTGCAGTAATCAATATCGGCGGCGAGGAATACGCCCTTGTCCTCACTACGAAGGCAACCAAGGAAATCGCCGGACGATACGGTGGCCTTGAGAACCTCGGAGATAAGCTGATGAAGTCCGAGAACTTTGAGATGGCGATCGGTGAGATCGTGTGGCTGATTACACTCCTTGCCAATCAGTCCATCCTCATTTTCAATCTTAAAAACAAGGACAGCAAAAAGCCCTTGCTCACCGAGGATGAGGTGGAGCTTCTCACTGTTCCGTCTGACTTGGCGGAATACAAGTCTGCTATCATGGAGGCTCTGTATAAGGGAACGAAACGCAATATTGAAAGCGAGACAGACCCAAAAAACGCACAAGTCGGGTAACAGATGAAGAACTGTTTACCCGGCTTTTATATTACGGCATCGCCCAGCTTCACCTGACGCAGGATGAGGTTTGGACGATGCCGTTTGGCTTACTCCTCGACCTGTGGGAGTGCCACAAGCAGTGGAGCGGCCAGGCAGTCCCCAAACGGGAGCGGTTTATTGACGACATTATCCCGGATGGAATTTGATGAAAGGATGTGAGATGAATGGCAGATAACTTCGGACTGAAAATCGGGCTGGAAGGCGAAAAGGAATTCAAAAAGGCGTTATCTGACATCAACTCGTCCTTTAAGGTTCTCGGCTCGGAAATGAAGCTGGTGGAATCCCAGTTCAGTAAAAATGATACCTCGGTTAGTGCTTTGACAGCACGAAACCAGGTTCTGAATAAGGAAATCGAGGCCCAGAAGCAGAAAATTGAAACTCTCCGCTTGGCTCTGGAAAACGCTGCTTCTTCCTTTGGTGAGAACGATAAACGAACCCAGGCTTGGCAGATTCAGCTTAACAACGCCGAAGCCGTTCTCAACAATATGGAGCGCGAGGTGTCGGACAACGAGAAAGCCATTGACGCCATGTCCGATGAAATGGGCGATGCGGAAAATGCCGCCGACAAGCTGGGCGATGAGGTCGAGGAAACTGGGAAGCAGAGTGACGAGGCCGGAGGAAAGTTTGAAAAATTCGGCTCCGTGATGAAATCAGTGGGCAAGGCTCTGGCAGTCACTATGGCCGCTATCGGCACTGCCGCTGTCGCCGCAGGGAAAAAGCTGTGGGATATGGCAAACGATGTGGCTGAAGCTGGAGACGCCATAGACAAGACTTCACAGAAAATCGGTATCAGCGCCGAGTCTTATCAGGAATGGGATTATGTATTCCAGCGCTGCGGAGCCGACGTCAACAACCTGCAGACCGGCATGAAGAAGCTGTCCGGCGTGATTACCGATGCCGCAGGCGGGTCTGACTCTGCGGCACAGAAGCTGTCGGCAGTGGGACTTTCCATTGAGGGCCTGAACGGCAAAAGCCAGGATGAGCAGCTTTCCATCGTGATTGCCGCTCTGCAGGATATGGAATCCGGCGCGGCTCGTACAGCGGCGGCAAATGATCTGCTGGGCAAATCTGCCACCGATATGGCGGCAGTCCTCAATATGACTGCGGAGGAAACCGATGCCTTAAAGCAGGAAGCACAGGATTACGGCATGGTCATGAGCAATGATGCCGTTGCCGCTTCTGCCGCTTTTGAGGACAGCCTTACCAGAATGCAGGGCACCATTGGCGGATTGAAAAACCGAATGGTGGGCGAACTTCTTCCCGGCATTACGATGATCATGGATGGGCTCTCCGACCTGGTTGCCGGAAACGAGCAGGCCGGAGAAGAAATCACAAATGGCGTAACCTCTGTTATCGAAACAGTTACCGAGATGATCCCCCAGGCGGTGGAGCTTATCAGCCTGATTGCCGCCGCCATTTTGGAGAGCGCCCCCTCCATTATCCAGGCTCTTGCCGAGGGCGTTATTAACGCAATCCCCACGTTCCTGCCTGTAGTAATGCAGGTCATTACAGAATTGGTGACCGCACTGCTGGAACTGCTCCCGCAGATTGTGGAAGCCGGTATGCAGATTCTTGCTTCGCTGATTACAGGCATTGCGGCCGCTCTGCCAACGCTCATCCCTCAAATTGTAGAGATCGTTGTTCAGATTTGTCAGACGCTCATTGACAATCTGCCGCTGATTTTGGATGCGGCTTTACAGCTTGTCACAGGGCTTGCGGAGGGCATCTTAAATGCTATTCCCGTACTGATTGACGCTCTGCCAGAAGTAATCAACAGCATCATCACCTTCCTGCTGGATCCCATTCCGCAGATCATCGACACGGGCATTAAGCTGCTGACCTCATTGGTAGAGGCTCTGCCTGAAATCATCGCATCGATTGTAGAAGCAATTCCGAAAATCATTGACGGCATCATTACAGCAGTCATTGGCGCCATTCCGCTCATCATCGAGGCGGGCATCAAACTGCTGGTTTCACTGATTCAGGCGCTTCCTCAAATCATCACCACCATTGTGCAGGCAATCCCTGAAATCATTTCCGGCATTGTAAATGCATTGCTTGGCAACATCGATAAGATCATCATGGCAGGCGTAGAGTTGTTTGTTTCCCTGATTGAAAACCTTCCGACCATTATTGTGGAGATCGTCAAGGCTGTACCTCAAATCATTACAGGCATTGTGAAAGCCTTCGGTTCTCTGATGTACAAAATCGTAGAGATCGGCGGCAACATTGTCAAAGGCTTATGGGACGGCATCACAGGGCTTGCTTCCTGGCTGTGGGATAAGGTGTCCGGCTGGATTTCCGGCATTTGGGATGGCATCTGTGACTTCTTTGGCATTCACTCACCCTCCCGTGAAATGGCATGGGTCGGCGAAATGCTGGTGAAAGGCTTGGCAGGCTCCATTGACGATAACGGAGATGAAGCGGTGAAAGCCGCAGAAGGTATGGCAGATGACATTAACGGCGTGATGGGTGACCTTGCCCACGATATGCAGACGGCTCTGCCCACCGACTTTGATGTGACAGGCAATGTAAGGTCTGCCGTGGACGGTGCTTCCGGCTTCAGCGGATTTACCATTGCCCTGAATATCGCCACCTTCAACAACTACTCCTCTGAGGATATCCGCCAGCTTACCAATGAGGTCATGGAAACGGCGAATCAGTTTGCCATGCGGAAAGGAGTGGTATTTGCGTGAGTTATTTTACCTACAATGGGCGCAGTTCTGAGGAGTTCGGACTGCATATTGAGAAAAAGGATGTGTTTTCCGCCCCCGAATATGATGCAGATTTCACTTCCATTCCCGGCAGAAGCGGTGACCTTATTGTTTCAAACCACCGCTTTGCCAATATCAAGGTCGCATACACGGTGTTTTTGAAAAGAAGAACCATTGCCGAACTATCCGATGTGCTTCGTGCAGTGAAGGGATGGCTCTACACAGAGCCGGACAGATACCATGAAATCACCGATTCCTATGATACCGAGCATCTCCGTTATGGCGTGATCAGCGGTTCACTGGACATTGAGGAACAGTTCAACAAGCTGGGCTCTTTCCGAGTGACCTTCAACTGCAAGCCTTTCAAATACAGCTTGGATGGCTTGCAGGAAATCTTCGCAGAAAACGGTGGCAGTCTCTTTAACCCGGAAGCGTTCACAGCAAAACCGATCATCACGCTGAAAGGAAGCGGCGACTTTTCACTGACCTTACAAAACAGCGGATACAACAAGACATGGAACTTCAAGGACATTACAGACGGCGTGGTGTGCGACAGCGAACAGATGAATTTCTATTACGGCACAACGCTCTTGAACGATAAGGCCGCCGGGGACGGTTTTCCCGAACTGCCACCCGGTGAAACGGTGCTGACGGTGAGCGGCGGTGTATCCGAAATCAAAGTAACGCCAAGGTGGTGCTGCCTATAACGGGTGTATTTATCACCCGTTACAAGGTTCTGTCAAGGCTTTAAGGGTGGAGATTTTGCATAGCAAAATACTACCCGTGCCTTGACAGGTTCTTATGATGACTGTTTTCAAAAAAGGGGTGAATCCATGTTCCCTATACTCTACGCACCAAACGCTACTGACTTTTCCACCTTTGGCATCGGCACTCTGACAGACACGATCTCCTGTGAAGTAACGGAGGAACGAAACGGGTTGTTTGAGTGCCTGCTCAAATATCCCATCACGGGTCAGCACTACAGCAGAATTGCAAAAGAGTGCATCATCAAGGCAAAACCCAATGATACCTCGGCACCGCAGGCTTTCCGCATTTACCGCATTACAAAGCCCTTAAACGGTGTCGTCACGATATACGGTCAGCATATCAGCTATGACCTTGCGAATGTTCCCGTGATGCCGTTTAACACGGAGAGCCGCTCTCCACAGTTGATTCTCTCCCAGCTTCTTGCCGGAGACAGCCGCTTTACAGGCTGGACGGATTATTCGGAGGCAAAGCCGTTCTCGGTTACGCAGCCGAAAAGTGTCCGTGCCTGTCTCGGCGGTTCGGAAGGCTCCATGCTTTCTAAATGGCACGGCGAATTTGAATGGGACAACTTCACGGTCAAATTCCATACCCACCGAGGCGTAAACACAGGTGTGGTCATCGAATACGGAAAGAACCTCACCGCCTTGGAGCAGGACGAAGACAACAGCGGCGTATATACACAGCTTCTGCCGTATGCCACATTCACCGCAGAAAGCGCGGAAAGCGAAACGGTAGTCACCCTGCCGGAAGAAACACTTCCCATTGTGTCTGCTGAAATGGTACGGGAGAAAACCCTGATTATGGATTTCACCGACCGTTTTGAAAGCGGTGCGGCGATTACGGAAGAAATGCTCCGAGCCACGGCAAATGATTACATCAAGGAAAATCCGCTCGGCGCGACCATTCCTACGGTTAAGGTGTCCTTTGAACCGCTTTGGAAACAGCCGGAATATGCGGCGCTTTTAGAGCGGGTCAACCTCTGCGACACTGTCACCATTCGCCATTCGGCACTTGGAGTCAGTGTATCTGCTATGGTGGTTCAAACGGTCTATGACTGTCTTGCCGAGAGATACTTGGGGCTTACCCTGGGCAGTGAAAAGTCCAGCATGATAACCACCATCTCCGAGGTGCAGTCCTCGGTTAACAAGGTGCAAACTACGGTGGGGCGCTTCCCGAAGCTCCTGCAAACAGCAATCGGCAATGCCACCTCACTCATCACCGGGCAGAGCGGTGGCTATGTGGTATTGCACGGCGATGAAAACGGTCAGCCCTACGAACTGCTGATACTGGACGCACCTTCCATTGAGGAAGCGGTGAATGTTTGGCGGTGGAATGTGAGTGGTCTTGGCTTCTCTCATAACGGCTACAACGGCCCTTTTGAAACGGCAATCACCGCTGACGGGCAGATCGTGGCGGACTTCATCACCTCCGGCTCTTTGGTGGCAAACATCATCAAGGCTGGCGTTATCCAATCCCAGGACGGTTCCTCGTGGTGGGATTTGGAGACCGGCGAGGTTCATCTCCGCGCCTATGCCACAACCTCTTCAGTCACCGAGGTCAGTGACCGTGTCACCGAGATTGAGGAACAGAAAATGTACCGCCTGGTGATCACCTCATCCAACGGGAACATCTTCAAAAACGGCAATATCGCCACGACCCTTTCCGCACAGGTTTATTCCTGGGATGAGAATATCACCGACAGTCTTGACCCGAACCAGTTTGTCTGGACCCGTGTTTCCGAGGATGCCGAGTCGGATAAACTTTGGAACTCTGCTCACTATGGCGGAGCAAAGCAAATCACCATCACCACAGAGGATGTAAAGGTCCGGGCGACCTTCTTCTGTGACCTTATTGATACCACTACCAGGCAGAGCCTGCTTTAGGAGGAAAACCACATGGCTAAAGAACCAACTTCTGATTCCGGCACAGTGTCGGAAACTTCAAACAATCAAGGAGGAACTCACATGAGCAAAGCACAAGGTCAATTTACCATTATTGACTACAATGACGCCCTGACCCTTACCGGGTACATCGGCTCCAATCTGGCAAAGACCCAGATGTTCAATCCCGACAACAACACTTACACCCCAAGCTGGGCATCCACCAACCTGGTGCTGACACCCAGCCTTTATGTGATCGGCACCACCGCCGACAAGATCACTTCCACCGAGGTCACATCGGTAAAGTGGTATGTGGGTAGTTCCACGACTGCGATCACATCTACCGGCAGTTATGCACTCAGCGGCGCGAAGAGCCACATTCTTACCGTCAAGGGCAATGTGATGGCAGGACTGCCCGGCATCGACTACCGCTGTGTCATCACCTACAAAGACCCATCCACAGGGCTTTCCATTACCCATCCGCTGACGATCTCATTCTCCCGTGTGGTAAACGGTGGTGGTATTGTCGATCTGCTTGTAACCACACCAAACGGCAATGTATTCAAAAACACCGAGGTCGCCAGTCTGACGGCAAAGGCAGAGCTTTGGAGAGGCTCGAACATTGACAGCACCAATGTGTCCTATGTTTGGGGCATCATGGATTCTTCCGTAACGGCAACGACCTCCGCAGGCTATGATGCCTCCCTCGGACTCGGCTGGCGAAAGCTCTCTGATACGGCGGGCAAATACACCGGCTGTGCCACCGGGACGCTGACAGTCTTTGCGGCGGCAGTGGACAGCTATGCGGTGTTCAAATGCGTGGCGAAGGACACTGACTCAGCTTCCAATACCTACAACAAGACCTTTACCGATGTGGCAACCTTCATCGACAACTCCGACCCCATTCAGGTTGTTATCACCTCTACAGGCGGCGATGTGTTCAAAAACGGTCAAGGCTCTACCACACTGACCGCTGTATGCTATCAGGCAGGTGCGGAAATCGACTCTGCCGGACAGGGCACTTACACCTGGACAAAGTATAACAAAGACGGTGCGATTGATACAGCCTGGGGTACAAACGGAAGCAAAACAGGCAAAACGCTGGCGGTCGGCACGGCGGATGTGGATATCAAGGCAACCTTCATGGTAGTTGTATCGCTTTAAGGAGGTGGCGGGATGATTGCATCTGCTCAATTTACGATTATCAGCATCTGCGATGTGGTCACCTCGGATACACCGCCGGATAACCCTTACGAGGGACAGCTTTGGGTGGATACCACGGTAACACCGCCGGAGACGAAGGTGTGGAACGGTTCAGCCTGGGTTTTGCAGAATGGCATGGAAACCATCCGCACCGAAATTGCCACGCTGAAAACCAAAGACGCCGAGTTTCAGCAGTCGGTGGACGGACTGAACAGCTATGTCTCCACCCTGACTGAAACGATGGAAACGGTATCAGACCAGCAAGGAGCCGTTTCGGAACGGGTGCTGAATGCAGAGAGCCAAATATCTCAGCTTCAGCACTCGGTAGATGGTCTTTCCGTTACCATGCAGGAGCAGTACATCGGCGGCATTAACTATGTGCAGAACTCCGCCGGGCTTAACGGCATCACGGATGACTGGTCATTCAGCGGTTCGCTTTCCGTGGACAGTTCCACCGATACGCAGAACAACACCATCTCCGATTCTTGCTTTCTGCTTGGTGCATACACCTCGTTTTATCAGTATATCCGGGGCGTTGTTCCGGGAACTTACACTGTATCCATACGGGCAAAGAAAACTTCGTCCATGTCCGCTTACTTCTATGTAACCTACAACGGAAACAAGACAAAATATCTGTTTAACAAATCTACCGCCTTTGACTGGACGGATTATTCGGTTACCATCACGGACATTACCGACCCGACTTTGCGTATTTACTGCTATAGCCGGGATGCTTCGCTGTATGTTTCCGACATCATGCTCAGTGAAGGAAGCCTGCCGAGAAAATGGACGCCTGCTCCCAATGAAATCTACACCAGTGAGGTTAAGATTGACAAGCGAGGCATCGAGGTTTCCAACAACGCTTCCTCCCAGAGAACGGTAATCACCAACACAGAATTTGCGGGCTACTACAACGATGAGGTCATTTTCACCTTAAACAAAGACGAAACACAGACAAAAAAGACCACCGTGGACGGTGAGCTGACCGTGGGTAAAACCAAATTTGTCCCCATGCCCACTGCCTCCGATGGTCTTAATATTGTCATTCTCGATTAAGAAGGGAGGATTTTATGGCACTAAGTGGCTCATTTTCTAATTATCCAACCGGCAAATTCGGACTTTACTGCGAATGGACCGGCAGCCAGAGCGTAACGGGTAATTATACGAATATTACCCTGAAAGTCTATCTGCAGTTTTACACTATTTCGGTTGGCTCACGAAGCGACTCTACGATTTCCATCAACGGTACAAGCGAGACCTATACAGCGGCGGCAATCAACGATATGAGCTCCACAAGCTGGCATAAGGTTCTGCTGAAATCCAAGACCGTAACGGTTTATCACAACTCGGATGGTACAAAAAACGGAGTTGCTCTTTCTGCATCCTGGCGTTTTTCGGGTACTTATTCCGGGGTGTCGATTGGCACCATTACCGCTTCTACTACGGTTAACCTGGATAAGATAGACCGCAGTGCGCCGACAGTCACTTTCAGCACGGGCAATATCACGGCTAACGGCTTCAAAATCTCCGCATCTTCCTCTGCTACGGCAGACATCTGGCAGTACAGCACCAACAACGGTTCAAGCTGGACACAGTTTTCCACAACGGCGGGTACGAGTGCTTCGGTGACCCTTTCTTCCTTATCTCCCAACACCAGCTATACGGTGAAGGTGCGGGCAAGAAAGAAATCCAATCAGGTATACGGCACTTCCGGGAGCAGCACTGTGAAAACCCTGGGCGGTGCGGTGGTGAACAGTGTCAGCACGGTTACGGCAGATAACACCACGGTAAACATTATTATCAACACAACCGTGTATGAAGCATCCTACTCCTACACGCTGGCGATCAAAAACGGAAGCTCCACCTATCTGACCATTTCGGGGCTATCCTGGTCGAAGGGCACGGCGAACCGAACGGTCACACTGACGGCGGCACAACGAACTACGCTTCTGAATGCGATGGCTTCCATCAAATCCTTTACGGGTACCTTTGCCGTCACCACATACAGCGGGTCCACACAGATCGGCAGCACATCTTCAAAGACTGCCACGGTTCAGACAACTTCGGCAAATTCAGCCCCGACTCTCTCCGGCTTTACCTATGAGGACAGCTACAGCACAACAACGAATGTCACAGGTAATAACCAGTTGTTTGTTCAGAGTCACTCCACGCTGAAGGTTACACCGGGGACTGCTACCGCAAAAAACGGTGCGTCCGTCTCCAACTACACCGCATCCTGCAACGGCGTGTCCGTATCCAACACTTCTGGGGCAGCCATTACGGTGGGCAAGATTGCAAAATCCGGCAGTGTAACGGTTACGCTGACGGTCACCGATTCCAGAGGTTACACGGCAAGCGTATCAAGAACAATCACTGTGATTGCCTATGCGAAGCCCAAGTTGTCCTCGGTCACCCTACGCCGCACCAACGAAATCGAAGCGGAAATGCAGCTTAAGTTTAACGGATCGATTTCCGCAATATCTGTGGATGGGATGCAGAAAAACAGTGTGCAGTATGTGCGGTATCAGTACAAGAAGACAAGCGAAACTTCCTACGGCAGTTATACCAGCATTCTGTCATCGACTATCCGAAGCGGCACATCCTTCAGCTTCTCCAATCTGGAACTCTGCAATCTGGATGCGGGTTCGTCCTATGACTTTCACTTGCAGATACAGGACAGGCTGTTTTCACTGAGTTCCTTGGATGTGTATTTTGTGGTGCCGCAGGGTACGCCGCTGATTGCTCTGCGGAAGAAAAAGGTAGGCATCAACACGCCGAATCCACAGGCAACTTTGGATGTGGGTGGAGATATTTCTGTATCGGGTCAGATTCTGATGAACGGTTATAACATCATGGGACTTGTACAGGCAGCGATTCCCGATACCACAAACCTGAATGATCTCACGACCCCCGGTATCTATTTCCGGCGCAACACAGCCGATACATCGCTGAACTATCCCAGCACTGCCTGGGGTATGCTTGAGGTCTTTTCCTGTTCACCGAATGTAGTAATTCAGCGATATACCCATAGGGACAATCCCTACACCATTTACATCCGCTCCAAGGTTAATTCCACTTGGGGTGCATGGGTGAAAAAAGCATAAATACAGGAATCGAGACGTTTTGCAGAAAGCGTCTTTTTTCATACCAATTTTTAAAGGAGGACAACACAATGAAAGAATTTTGGAACACTATTCAGCTTCTGTTTGCCGGGATCGGCGGCTGGCTGGGCTACTTTTTGGGAGGCTGTGACGGTTTGCTTTACGCATTGCTTGCCTTTGTGGTGATCGACTACATCACAGGCATCATGTGCGCCGTAGTGGACAAGAAGCTGTCCAGCGCCGTGGGCTTTAAGGGCATCTTCAAAAAGGTGCTTATCTTCGCCCTTGTAGGCGTTGGGCATATTCTGGACACCCGTGTCATCGGCACAGGCTCTGTACTGCGCACCGCCGTTATTTTCTTCTACCTTTCCAATGAGGGCATCTCGCTTCTCGAAAATGCAGGTCATCTCGGTCTGCCTATTCCAAAGAAGCTGAAATCCATTCTGGAACAGCTTCATGACCGCAGTGAAAAGGAGGACAAATAACTATGGCTTACACAAACAGTTCCATGGTGGTTTACACCAAGCTCAGCCCCAACCATTCTGGGCAGAGAACCCACGCAATCGACCGCATCACGCCCCACTGCGTAGTGGGACAATGCTCAGTGGAAACGCTGGGCAATATTTTTTACCCCACCTCCCGTCAGGCGAGCTCTAACTACGGCATTGGCACGGACGGCAGAGTGGCTATGTATGTAGAGGAAAAGAACCGTTCCTGGTGTTCTTCCTCGAATGCCAACGATCAAAGGGCAATCACCATCGAATGCGCCAGCGATACCACAGAGCCTTATGCGATGAACGGCAAGGTTTACGACTCACTCGTAAAACTCTGCACGGACATCTGCAAGCGCAACGGCAAAAAGAAGCTGCTCTGGCTTGGGGATAAGACAAAAACGCTGAACTACAATCCCAAGCCGGATGAGATGGTGCTGACCGTCCATCGGTGGTTTGCCAACAAATCCTGTCCGGGCAACTGGCTCTATGCAAGGCTCAGTGATCTTGCGTCAAAGGTTACGGCGGCGCTCGGCGGTGATACGAAACCCGCAGAACCCGAAAAGCCGACAGTCTCTGCTGTCAAAGCGGGCGACCTTGTGAAGATCACAGGCTCGATGTATTACGGCGGAAAGACGATCCCGTCCTGGGTCAAGGCTAAAAACTGGCTCGTTCACAGCGTATCCGGCGATCGTGCGGTCATCAACAAGAGCGAGGACGGCAAGAATGCCATCATGTCCCCGGTGAGGGTGTCCGACCTGGCACTCGTTAATGCGAAGCCTGCCGAAACTTACCGTGTACATACTGTTGTTCACGGAGATACTCTGTGGGCGATTGCACAGAAGTATCTCGGCAAAGGAAATCGCTACACCGAAATCGTGAAACTCAACGGTCTGAAATCCAATGTGATTTACAGCGGTATGAAGCTGAAAATTCCGAATAAGTAACCAACACCAACGCCCTCTGAGGATATTTACCTTGGTGGGCTTATTTTTTTGCATATTTTATGGACCACTTTGGCTATTGACCTCCAGTGGGTAGTGAGGGAACCCCTCGGATTGGAGGTCTCACTATGACTGATTTACAAAAAGAGCAAATCAGAGCTATGCGTTTACAGGGTGTCGGGTACGTAAAAATCGGGCAAGCCCTCGGCATCTCAAATAATACCGTTCGTTCCTTTTGCCGCCGAAATGGACTTGATGGTGAAGTCGGAAAGAATATCGTGCGCTGCCAGCAGTGTGGCAAGCCCATCAAAGTAATGCCAAAGCAGAAGCCCAGGAAGTTCTGCTCGGACAGATGCCGTATCACCTGGTGGAATAGCCACCTTGACAGCGTTGAGCGAAAAGCAGTCTATCACTTTACCTGTGCGGCCTGTGGTACGGAATTCACGGCATACGGCAATAGGCATCGCAAGTATTGTAGCCACACTTGCTACATTGCCGACCGCTTTGGGAAGGAGCGTGGCTTCCATGAATGATGTCTATCGTGCCAAGCTGGAAGGCTATCTGGCGGCGATGCTCCAGGCAAAACGGATGCTGTCGATGGGGATTTTAACCCCGGAAGATTACACCAAAATTGATACAATGATAGCCGAAAAATACGGCATATCTTCGTGTAGTTTATATCGTGGGATTGACTTGATAATAAGTGCTTTCAGAGGTAATATGTCACACAACGAGGAGGTGACACAATGCCAAGAGCAGTAACGATTGTACCAAAACCACCAAGACTGGATCAGAAAAAGCGGGTAGCCGCCTATGCACGTGTGTCGAGCGGCAAGGATGCCATGCTCCACTCGCTGTCCGCACAGGTCAGTTATTACAGTGACCTCATCCAGAATCACGATGAATGGCTGTACGTCGGTGTCTACACCGATGAAGCCAAGACCGGCACAAAGGATTCCAGAGAGGATTTCCAACGGCTTATTGCCGACTGCCGTGCCGGAAAGATCGATATGGTGATTACCAAGTCCATCTCCCGCTTTGCCAGAAACACGGTCACTCTGTTGCAGACTGTCCGTGAGTTCAAAGCGATGGAGGTGGACATTTATTTTGAGGAGCAGAACATTCATACCTTGAGCGGTGATGGCGAACTGATGATGACCATCCTGGCATCCTATGCACAGGAGGAAAGTCGCTCTGCCAGCGAAAATCAGAAGTGGCGCATCAAGCGAAACTTTGAGAGCGGAATGCCCTGGAACGGAGCCATGCTGGGCTACAGGCTGCATAATGGACGATATGAAATTCTGGAGGCAGAAGCTCAAATTGTCCGCCGCATCTACAGCGAGTACCTTTCCGGTAACGGGTATGCCACCATTGCCAAGGGCTTGAACGAGGATGGCATTCCGTCAAGGTTCGGTGGGCAGTGGGCGCAGTCAGTAATTTCCAAGATACTCAGCAACTACACATATACATGCAATCTGATTTTGCAGAAAACCTACCGTGAAAACCATCTGACCAAGCGAACCATCATCAACAAGGGGCAGCTTCCTCAGTACCATGTAGAAGAAAGCCACGAACCGATTATTGACATGGACACATTCAATGCTGTCCAAGCGGAAAAGGTGCGGAGAGCCGCCCGGTTCAACCGAAAGCACCAGCCGAAAAAGACCTACCCCTTTACGGGCATGATAGTTTGCGAGATTTGCGGTAAAAATTACCGCCGCAAAATTACAGCAACCGGTCCTGTTTGGGTCTGCGGAACTTTCAACACAAAAGGAAAAGCCTACTGTGCTTCAAAACAAATCCCGGAATCGACCCTCCAGCAGATAACTGCCGAGGTTCTGGAAACAGCCGTATTTGAGCCAGACAGTCTTCGCAAGGTTTCCAGCATCCTGGTGTGCCGGGGAAACAGATTGACCTTTCGATCCCACAACGGAACTGAAATCACTCGTCAATGGAAAGACCGTTCACGGAGCGAAAGCTGGACGGATGAGATGAAGGACGCGGCTCGACAAAAGGCCCTGGAGAGGAGGAACAACAATGCCTAAAATTACGATGATACCGGCAACAATAAATCCTTTGACCCGATTGCCATCCGTGGCAACTCGGAAAAGGCGTGTTGCAGGATACGCCCGTGTATCCACGGACAGCGATGAGCAGTTCACCAGCTACGAAGCCCAGGTGGACTACTACACCAAATTCATACAGTCAAAGCCGGAATGGGAGTTCGTAAAGGTCTATACCGATGAGGGCATTTCCGGCACGAACACAAAGCGCCGTGAAGGGTTCAAGGAGATGATTTCCGATGCCCTGGCTGGCAACATTGACCTCATCGTCACGAAGTCAGTCAGCCGTTTTGCCAGAAATACGGTGGACAGTCTGGTGACTATCCGCAAGCTGAAGGAAAATGGTGTCGAGTGCTATTTCGAGAAGGAAGCCATCTACACCTTTGACGGCAAAGGCGAACTGCTTATCACGATCATGTCCAGCCTTGCCCAGGAGGAAAGCCGTTCCATTTCCGAAAATATCACCTGGGGGCAGCGTAAGAGCTTCTCCGATGGGAAAGTGCATCTTCCATACAAACGCTTCCTCGGCTATGAAAAGGGTGAGGACGGGCGTCCGGCAGTGGTCGAGGAGGAAGCCAGAATCGTCCGACTGATTTATCGCCTTTTCCTTGAGGGGAAAACACAGGCGGGCATTTGCAAATATCTGGAGGGCTTGAATATTCCGTCACCCGGTGGTAAAGAGAAATGGACGAAAACCACCATCACCAGCATCCTCACAAACGAAAAATACAAGGGTGATGCACTGCTTCAAAAGAAGTTTACGATTGATTTTTTTGGAGAAAAAGATGAAGCCCAACGAGGGTGAAGTTCCGCAATACTATGTGGAGAACAGCCACCCCGCCATTATCGAGCCGGACGAATGGAACCATGTGCAATACGAATTTGCCAGACGAAAAGCCCTCGGCAGAACCTATAGCGGAAAAAGCAGTCTGGCTGCCAAGCTGGTTTGCGAGGATTGCGGTGGGTTCTTTGGTTCAAAGGTGTGGCACTCCACGGACAAATACCGCCGCACGATCTGGCAGTGCAACAGCAAGTTCTCAAATGAGGAACACTGCGGAACACCGACCCTTGACACCGAAACCGTCCAGCAAATGTTCATCACGGCCTACAATCAACTGATGCAGAACCGCTCGGAGATCGTAAGCGACTGTGAGAGCATGAGAAAACTGCTGACGGACTTCACCTCGCTGGATGCTGAAATCGACCGCCAAATGGAGGAAACCCAGGTGGTAGCTGAACTGGTCAAGGCGGCGGTCAAGGAGAATGCCTCCACAGCACAGTCCCAGGAAGCCTACCTCAAAAAGTACGAAAGCCTAACCGCACGGTACGAAACCGCCGCCAAGGAACTGGAACGCTTGCAGGCTGAACGCACCAGACTCGGTCAGCAGGACAAAGCAATGGGTCTTTTTATACGAACCCTCAAACGCCAGCCGGAGCGGATGGACACCTGGGACGATACCATCTGGATGGTGATGGTGGAAAAGGCAATCGTCCACAGGGACGGCAGCATCACATTCATTTTCTACAACGGCACGGAAATCAAGGTCGGAGCGTAACAGCTCCGGCTTTTTCTTTGCAGAGGAATAATTAAAAAGTGGACATACTTTCTGACCTTTCGTTAAAAGGTATAGAGAGATAAAGCACAACAGGCTCTACAGTGACCATTCCGAAGTCGCCGTAGAGCCTGTTATCGTTAAAAAGTATGGGGAAACCCTTGTAAATAGGGGCTTTTGCATAAAGAAACTGGACACCTACTTCGATACCCATTGTATCAAAATTGGTGTCCAGTTATGGCTGGGGTGGAAGGATTCGAACCTTCGGAATGACGGAGTCAGAGTCCGTTGCCTTACCACTTGGCGACACCCCAATGTTTGTTCGATTTAGCTTGTTTTTGGTTGGGATAGATGGATTCGAACCATCGGAATGACGGAGTCAAAGTCCGCTGCCTTACCTCTTGGCTATATCCCATCGTCATGTCCCTCACTCAAACAGCTTAATCATTATAGCACACCATTTCGGGAAATGCAATACCTTTTCATGTTTGTTTACAAAGCATTTACAGCGTATTAACATATATGGGCAAAACGACGTAAAACCGTACGATTTTGTAGAAAAACTATTGAAAATGGTCAAAATATGTGATAAAATGGCCATAAGAGCGTGGCTCGGAACAAAAAACGAAAGGTCGTAACCGTTATGGAAGAGAAGAAAAAAGGATTTATCAAGAAGTTTGTAAATGAGTTCAAGGCGTTTGCTCTCAAAGGAAACGTCATGGACTTGGCAGTGGGCGTTATCATAGGCGCTGCGTTTCAGGGTATCGTGACGTCATTTACTGAGAATTTTATCAACCCGATAATAGGCTGTATAGGCGGTGCTGACGTAGAGGGCAAGATACATTTGCTTGGAAATCAGTACATAAACTACGGCGCATTTCTGACGGCAGTGATAAACTTCATAATCATGGCGTTCGTTATTTTTGTAATAATGAAGATCATAAACAAGCTTGCGTCACTTGGCAAGCATGAAGAGCCTGAAAAGCCTGCAGAGCCACCGGTGGACATAGTGCTTCTTACAGAGATCAGGGATCTTCTCAAGGCACAGCAGGGGGCTGAGGCGAGCAAAGAGGAAGAAAAGGCAGAAGAATAAGATCTGAAACGGTACACTTTTTTAGTTAAGGGACAGCTCCCATGTGGGGCTGTCTTTTTTTGTTGGTTATCTTTTTGACGGTATTCGCTCAAATTCAGGTAGGGGCAAACACTTTTCTTCTGTAAAAACTCCACAATTATTGCTTCTTCACTTTGTCACTTATTCTGTTTTAAATCTCTTTACTTTTTTGTCATCATATGATAAAATAATAACATATATGTTTGTGAATACTTTTAAGCTTTTAAGTTTTCTAGCTTTCAAGCTTTTAATTATGAAAGGAAGTTTTTGTATGCCTATAACCGAGATACTGGAGCGTAACGCACGAGAGTTCGGAAATGATGTTGCTCTGGTAGAGGTCAATCCTGAGATCAGAGAAACCAGACGTGTGACTTGGAAGGAATATGAGCTTATCGAGCCTAACCCGGTCTGTCATTATCGCCGTGAGATAACCTGGAGCGTTTTCAACGAAAAGGCTAACCGCTTTGCCAATCTGCTTTTATCCCGTGGGGTAAAAAAGGGTGACAAGGTGGGTATCCTGCTTATGAACTGTCTTGAATGGCTGCCTATTTATTTTGGTATCCTCAAGACGGGTGCGCTTGCAGTGCCGTTGAATTTCAGATACACTCCAGAGGAGATAAAATACTGTCTTGACCTTGCCGAGGTGGATATTCTTGTATTTGGCCCTGAATTTATCGGCAGAGTTGAGGAGATAGCTGATGAGATAAGCAAGAACAGACTTCTTTTCTATGTTGGCGAGAACTGTCCGTCATTTGCGGAGCATTATGACAGGCTCACTGCAAATTGTGCAAGCACTACTCCGTACATAGAGCTTACTGACGAAGATGATGCGGCTATCTACTTCTCGTCAGGCACAACTGGCTTCCCGAAGGCTATCCTGCACAATCACGAGAGCCTTATGCACGCCGCAAGAGTTGAGCAGAATCATCACGGTCAGACAAAGGAGGACGTTTTCCTTTGTATCCCTCCGCTTTATCATACAGGTGCGAAGATGCACTGGTTCGGAAGCCTTATCTCAGGGGGCAAGGCGGTGCTTCTCAAGGGCGTGAAGCCTGAATTTATACTTGATACTGTATCGAGGGAAAAGTGTACTATCGTATGGCTTCTTGTGCCTTGGGCACAGGATATCCTTGACGCTATCGACAGCGGCGAGGTGACACTTTCAAAGTATGAGCTTTCACAGTGGAGGCTTATGCACATAGGCGCACAGCCTGTTCCGCCGTCACTTATTGCACGCTGGAAAAAGGTTTTCCCTAACCACAAATATGACACTAACTATGGTCTTAGCGAATCTATAGGTCCCGGCTGTGTACACCTTGGTGTGGATAACATTGACAAGGTAGGCGCAATAGGCAAGGCAGGCTTTGGCTGGAAGGTCAAGATAGTTGATGATAAGGGCAACACTGTAAAGCGTGGCGAAGTGGGCGAGCTTTGCGTAAAAGGTCCTGGAGTTATGACCTGCTACTACAGAGATCCAAAGGCGACGGCTGAAACTCTCAAAGACGGCTGGCTTTTCACTGGCGACATGGCTCAGGAGGACGAGGACGGATTTATTTACCTCGTTGACCGCAAAAAGGACGTTATTATAAGTGGTGGAGAAAATCTTTACCCTGTACAGATAGAAGACTTTTTGAGAAGTCACGACGCTATCAGGGACGTGGCAGTAATTGGATTGCCTGACCAGCGTTTGGGCGAGATAGCGGCGGCAATAATCGAACTAAAGCCAGACCACCCATGCACAGAGGAAGAGATAATGGCGTTCTGCCAGAAGCTTCCGAGATACAAGCGTCCGCACAAGATAATTTTTGCAGACATACCGAGAAACCCGACGGGCAAGATAGAGAAGCCGAAGCTCAGGAAGATATACTGCGGCGAGAGCCTTGTGGCAAAGCAGAATCACGGATAAAAAAAGTAAAGAGGGGTAACGAAAATGGGACGAGAAGTAGTATTTGCCAACATACGAAAAAGAATGATAGCAATGATAGTTGGCGGTGTGATACTCACGCTAATGGGTGGATTTATCTCATTTGCGGCGGTAGTAGCCGGTGAATACGGCGTATTGATACTTGGACTTTTTGCGCTTACGCCTGGTGTTATTTTTCTTATATTTGGTACGTCACGTAGGACGCACCCTGAAAAGAGCGGCATATTCAAAGCCAATCCCGATCTTTTACAGCAGGCTGACGAGCTTTACGCCAACATACAATATCAGGACGATCATATTATCGTATCCGACAGGGTGCTTGCCAACAAAAAAGCGCCATTTCAGATGTGCTGGCGAGAGGAAGCCTACGGCATTTACCAGCACACAGCGAGTATGAATTTCATCAGCTACACCAACGAGATAATCGTCTGCACGAAGCACAAGAAGAATGTACTGCGTTTTAACGTATATGCCAAGGGCAAGGACACTGCCATGGGGCTTATGCAATTGCTTTCCCAATGTTGTCCCAACGCAATGGTAGGCTACACTCCTGAAACGCTTGCATATGTTAAGGATATGCAGAGGCGTGCTCAGCAATAGATAATGGACAAGCTCTTTGTGCTTAAATTTGCACAAAGGGCTTGACTTTTTTTGTGATTACTTGTATAATAGTATAGTTGACACAAGGAGATGTACCCAAGTGGCTGAAGGGTCCGCACTCGAAATGCGGTAGTACGGCAAAACCGTAGCGAGAGTTCAAATCTCTCCATCTCCGCCAGCAGGGGCGTGCCCCTGCACCTAAATCCGCTATCATTTATGGTAGCGGATTTTTTCGCTCCCGCCCATAGGTATGATACGCTGGGAGGGGTTTGATGCTCGCCGTGACGGGCATTGTCCGTCATGGCTTTTTTTGTTATCAAACTTCAGTCCCGCTCAATAAGTTTGTTTGTAAACTTCACAATGTAGGGGGCGTGCCCCTGCACCCAATCCGCTATCATTTATGGTGGCGGATTTTTTTGCTGCCACACAAAATCTTGCATTTCCACCCGAACTGTGTTATAATCCTATATATCAAACATCATAACACGGAGGCCTATCATGTACGAAAATTTTAAATATCTCGACGCTGTTGCACAAAAAGAGATAACCAAGGATGTTTTCTCAGGCTCAGTTCTCAGCGTTATCCATAAAGGCGAAACTGTCTATCTCAAAAGCTTCGGTCTTGCTGACAAGGAGAAAAATATCCCTATGAAAACTGACAGCATTTTCAGACTTTTTTCTATGTCAAAGCCTGTCACAGCCGTCGCCGCAATGATACTTATCGAGCGTGGTCTGCTCGATACTCGTCACCTGCTCAAGTGGTTTATTCCTGAGTTTTCCGACCCTGTGGTTCTTGACGAGAACGGTGAGCATCCTGCTGACAGAGATATAACCATAGGCGACCTGCTCACCATGACTTCCGGTATCCCTTATCCTGACGGAACTCCCGCAGGTCAGAAAATGGGTGCGCTTTGGGGCGAGCAATCTGAAAAATATCTCAAGGGCGAAAAGCTTCTGGATACCGTAAGCTTTGCCAAGGAAATGGGCAAGCGTCCTCTTATGTTCACCCCTGGAGAAAAGTGGATGTACGGTGCGTCTGCTGACATCATGGGTGCTGTTATCGAGGTGGTTTCTGGCATGAAGTTCGGAGATTTTCTCAGAAAAGAGATCTTTGAGCCCCTCGGCATGAACGATACAGGCTTCTATATCCCAGCGGAAAAGTACAGCCGACTTGCCCAGTGTTATGAATACAAAAATGGCGGAAATGAGCCTTTCACTCACTTCCACCTTTGCCTTACTGATTACACTGTACCTCCTGCCTTTGAGTCGGGCGGAGCAGGTCTTGTTTCCACTGCAGAGGATTATGCAAAGTTTGCTAAAATGCTTATGAACAAGGGCGAGCTTGACGGCATGAGGATACTCGGCAGAAATACGGTCGATTTCATGACAAGAAACGGTCTTACACCTGAACAGCGCAAGACCCTTAACTGGGACAGTACAAAGGGTCACGGCTACGGTAACTTTATGCGTATCCTTGACGACCCTTCCACTGCAGGACTTATCCAGTCAGAAGGCTCTTTCGGCTGGGACGGCTGGATGGGTTGCTATTTCAGCCTTGACCCAAAAGAACAGCTCTGCATACTATATTTTATCCAGCAGACAGGCGCAGGCACTACCGATTCTGCAAGGCGTTTGCAGAACATCGCATGGGGTGCAGTAAAATAAGCAGGGGAGGTCTGAGATTTGAAATTACAGGAAGGCAGATTTATACAAGGGCTTAGAAATATGTTCAGTCTGCGCTGGGATATGGCTGACCCTGATGAGATACATAATACGATAATATCCGGCGCAAAGCTTCAGGGTACTAATATGTGTATCCTCATGCTTGCCATACTTATAGCCTCCATAGGTCTGAATATGAACTCCACCGCCGTTATAATCGGTGCTATGCTCATCTCGCCTCTTATGGGCGGTATAACAGCCATAGGCTACGGAATCGCCACAAATGACCTGACTCTTTCAAAGGGTGCGGCGATAAGACTTTGCATACAGGTGGTCATTTGCCTTATCACCTCGACTATTTACTTTACTATCTCACCTATTACCACAGCCTCCTCTGAGCTTCTCACCCGAACCACCCCTACGGCTTGGGACGTTCTTATTGCCCTTTTTGGCGGACTTGCCGGCATAATAGGTCAGACCCGTAAGGAGAAAAGCAACGTTATCCCCGGCGTGGCTATCGCAACAGCACTCATGCCGCCGCTTTGTACCGCAGGCTACGGCTTGGCAAGACACCGCCTTGACTATTTCGGCGGAGCATTGTATCTCTTTTTCATAAACAGCTTTTTCATCTGCCTTGCGGCTATCGTTGTACTGAAGCTTTTAAGGCTGCCTCACGGCAACGATATTTCCCCGAAGGCTTTGAAAAAGATACACAGAAATATCGCTTTTATCACAGTTATTACCATGCTGCCTAGTATTTATCTTGGCTATGATATTGTGAAAAAGACAATGGATAACAGCAGTGCAGAGAAGTTTATCACCGAGAATTTTGACTTTGACGGCACTCAGATAGTGCAGAAAACTATAGATACCGATAAACGTATGATAGAAGTGGCACTTCTTGGCAAGAAGATAAGCACTGCCGATACAAAGGCGCTTCAAAGCGAGCTGAAAGCTTTCGGATTGGGTGATTATAAGCTTGTGATAACACAGACTGAGGTGGAAAGCGGTGTTACCGCTGACGAGGTCGAAAAGATGCTTGAAAAGAATGCCGACGATGAGGAAACACAGAACAAGGTGGCACAGGTGCTTGCACAGAAGGAAAACGACGACCTCAAAGCTGAGAATGAAAATCTGAAAGCACAGCTTGACAGCTATCAGAGCTATGATATAGACATGAGCGATATCGCCGAGGAGCTTGCTATCGTTTATCCAAACATAACAGGTGCGGCAGGCGGTCACATGAGCAGTCATTCAGTAGGCTCGCCCACAACAGTTAATGGCGTAACAGTGGTGCTATATGAGAACAAGGCTCTTACCGATGAACAGCTCAAAACGGTCACAGAGCTTCTGAAAAAACGTCTTGACGTGTCAAACGTCACAGTTATCCAGCAGGTGGAGGAGCAGAAAGATACCACCTCAAAGGCTGAAAGCACCGACAAAAAGAAAAAGAATTGAAAAAATTCTGAAAACCCCTTGCAATCTGAGAAGATGTGTGCTATAATATATTAAAATGTATAATTATGTTTTGGAGGAACAAAAATGAGCGTAATTGAGATCGTTGCAGGCGCACTGCTGATCGTAGCCAGCCTCGTTATCATACTTGTAGTTCTTGCGCAGGACACCAAAGAGCAGGGCCTTACATCTGCTATCGGCGGTGGATATAACGATTCTTTCTATGGAAAGAACGGTTCAAACACCAAGGACGCAAAGCTTAACAGACTGACAAGGATAAGTGCGATACTGATATTCGTGATAACTCTTGCTGTAAATATTATTTATCAGATCAAGAAATAATTACCCGCCCTGCTCCGTGCAGGGCTTTTTCTTTGCAGAAAGTAAGAATGGGGAAAAGAATGTAATGAAATGTGCAGACGGTGTAAAGAATAAGATAAGACCGCTTTTTGCGGATCTTTATGACTCGCTGATGTTTTCATATTTTGACGGCATTTTCGGCACTGCCTTTTGCGACGATACAACTGCACCCACGGCGGCGGTCATATGCTGCGGCGACTTTTATTTTGCCGCAGGTGACAAAAGCTTTGGGGCTGATATGCTCAAATTTTGCAGCGACAACAAAAACGCAGTCATAGTTCCTGACAGCGAGGAGCTTGCAAAAGCTCTGTGTGCCTGTGACGGACAGCTTAAAATAGTCAAAAGATATCACACATGTCCGCCTGAAAACGACTTTGATACCGACAAACTGCGTGAAACATTATCAAGAGTACAAAATATGGGACAGTTTAAACTGTCAATGATAGATGAAGAACTTTATAAGAAAGCCTTGGCAGAGCAGTGGTCGGAGTCCTTTGTGTGCAATTTTAAAGACTTTGCGGACTTTTCAGCCCATGGTTTCGGATATGTGCTCACTGATAATGGCAGGATAGTCAGCGGAACTTCTGCGTTCTCATACTACGATAAAGGCGTTGAGATAGAAGTTTCAACCCGTAAAGAATACCGTCTGAAAGGTCTTGCACAGATAACTGCGGCGGCGTTTTTGCTGGAATGTGTACGCCGTGGGCTTACACCTCACTGGGACGCACGAAATCTCACCTCGCTTTCAATAGCACAGAAAATGGGCTTTGTGTTCAGAGATGAATACATAGCGTTGGAATATAAGTAAAAGAAAGGAAATTTATGAAACTGGATTACAGAAAAATAATATATTCAAAGTTAAAAAAAGCAGGCAAAAAGCCACTGACTTTCAAAGAACTGCTGAGATCATGCAGAGGAAAGGGCTTTGAGTTCGAGAAGTTTACAAAAGCCGTTGACAAAATGAAGAAAAACGGCGAGATAATGGAAGATAAATTCGGCATAAGGCTCGTTGACCCTAAGAAATTCGTCAAGTGCGAGGTGGTAAGGCTCAATAAGACCTACGGCTTTGTGAAAAATCTTGACACTGACGAGGAAATTTTTGTTGTGGGCAAGTACCTCAAAGGCGCAATGCCACACGATATCGTCCTTGTGAGAACGTTCAAGGGCGAGGGTGCTTGCACTGAGGGCGAGGTCATGAGCATTGTGGAGGAGAATTTTGCTAAGTTCACAGGGGAGCTTGTAAGCGAGTTCGGCGTGCTGAAAATCGTTCCTGATATGCTGTCAAAATATGCAATGACCTTTGAAAACCCTATGAGGCTTGAGCTTCACGAGGGTGACAAGGTGGTGGCGCAGGTCACAAAGCGTGGAAACAGGCACTCTGAACACGTTTGCGAGATAGTTTCAAGCTATGGAAGCTCCATGAAAGCCTCTGCCTGTGCAATGAGCGTCCTTGAGGTCAATGGTCTGACACCTGTTTTCCCAAGCGAGGTCATCTATGAAGCTAGGGAAGTGTCCGATTATTCAAGGATAAAAGAGGAGATACCGGGCCGCCTTGACCTCCGTGACAAGCCAATATTCACCATTGACGGCGCAGATACAAAGGATATCGACGACGCAATTTCTGTTGAACGAACCAAAACAGGTTATCTCCTTGGCGTTCACATTGCCGACGTTTCCCACTATGTTCAGCCTAAGTCACAGCTTGATAACGAAGCTTTCAAGCGTGGCACAAGCGTTTATTACGCAAACCGAGTTATCCCAATGCTCCCAAAGGAGCTTTCAAACGGTATCTGCTCCCTTAATCCGCAGGAGGACAGACTTGCGTTCTCATGTCTTTGTGAGCTTGACAAGCAGGGCAATATCACCGAGTATAAGTTTGCAAAAACTGTTATCCGTTCCCGTGTAAAGGGCGTTTATTCCGAGATAAATTCACTTTTGGCAGGCAGTGACGATGCTGAACTTAAAGAAAAATATGCCGAAGTTTCAGGTCAGCTTCCTGTTATAAAGGAGCTTGCGGATATTTTGTACAAGAACAAGAAAAACCGTGGCTGTCCTGAGCTTGAAACCTCTGAGAGCAAGCTTATCATCAATGACGAGGATATCTGCGTGGGCGTTGAGAGGCGTACCCGTGGAAGAAGCGAGGAGATAATAGAGGACTTCATGCTTGTTGCAAACGAGTGTGCCGCAAGATTTGGCATGGATAATAACCTGCCGTTCGTTTATCGTATCCACGAAGAGCCGTCAGACGAGAAGCTTGAATCCCTGAGAGAAGCGCTTGTCAAGCTCAACGTCCAGTATAAGCTGGGCGAAAAGGCTTGCCCTGGGGATATGTCGGAGATACTCAAAGCCGCAAAGGGTACTGATATCGACCTTATCATGAACAATATCGTTCTGAGGAGTATGTCAAAGGCAAGATATTCCACCGAGCCTGTGGGTCACTTCGGACTTGCGCTGGAGGATTATGCCCACTTCACCTCGCCTATCAGACGTTACCCTGACCTGACTATCCATAGAATAATGTCAGCTTTTCTCAGTGGCAGCAGTGCAGAGGAGTGCGCCACAAAGTTCAACAAGTTCGTTTACGCCTCAGCTGACCAGTCCACAAAGACAGAGCTTACCGCAATGCAGGTGGAGCGAAGCTGTGAGGATTGCTACAAGGCTGAGTATATGAACGCTCATATCGGCGAGGAGTTTCAGGGAACAGTGGTTTCAGCCGTTGAGTTCGGTCTGTTTATCGCACTTCCTGACACCTGCGAGGGACTTCTTCATACCGACAATATGCCTGACGGCGAATATGTCTGCGACGATATGGTGAGCCTGAAAAACCTCACAAACGGAATGGAATATCGTGTGGGCGACCCTATCAGAGTAAAGGTGATAAACGCAAATGTAAACTCCGGCAAGATAGATTTTGCACTTGCTGACGGGGACTAAATTAGAAATCAAAAGGACGGTGAAGAAAAGCCGTCCTTTTTTGTGTGTTAAAAAAATGTAGGGGCTGGTGCCCTCGACAGCCCGCCTTTCTCGCACGTCACTATTTATGTTGATTTTCACATTGAATAAACATCGCACAAACAATGTAGGGGCTGGCGCCCCCGACAGCCCGCTTTTCTCGCACGTCACTATTTATGTTGATTTTCACATTGTATAAACATCGCTCGAACCATGTAGGGGACGACGCCCTCTGCGTCCCGTTCCTTTCACTCATCTTGTGGTCTTACAAATTTATCGTTTCATGAATTACGTATATATACAAAAAAACGGACAGTCGCACCAAGCAACTGTCCGATAATTTTTTGTATTAATAAATTACTTTGAAAGACCCCAAATATCTCTAGCGTAGTCCTCAACAGAACGGTCTGCGGAGAAAATGCCTGCGCCTGCAATGTTTGCAAGGCTCATCTTCTGCCACTTTGTCTGATCCTTGTAGCACTCAGAAGCGTAAGCCTGTGCCTTCTGGTAAGAATCGAAGTCCTTGAGAGCCATGTATGGGTCAGAGTTCTTCAGGCTGTCAGCGATCTCGTTGAACTGCTGTCCGTTGATGCCGTACTGAAGTGTGTCGATAGCCTGCTTAACAACTGCGTTGGAGTTGTAGATGTCCATAGGCTTGTAGCCTGACTTGCAAGCGTTTACCTCGTCAACGTTCATACCGAAGATGATGATGTTGTCGTCGCCTACCTGCTCGTGTATCTCAACGTTCGCACCGTCAAGAGTACCCAGTGTGATAGCACCGTTTATCATAAGCTTCATGTTACCTGTACCTGAAGCCTCTGTACCAGCAAGTGAGATCTGCTCAGAGATGTTTGCCGCTGGCATGAGTATCTCAGAAAGTGATACGTTGTAGTCCTCAAGGAAGATAACGTTGAGCTTCTCGTTGAGCTTCTTGTCCTTCTTCAGCTCCTGAGAAATGTTCCAGATAAGCTTGATGATCTGCTTTGCCATGTAGTAGCCAGGAGCAGCCTTTGCAGCAAAGATATATGTCTTTGGTACAAAATCAGCGTTTGGATTAGCCTTGAGGTAGTTGTACTGTGCAATGATGTTCAAAGCATTGAGCTGCTGTCTTTTGTATTCGTGAAGTCTTTTTACCTGAACGTCAAAGATAGAGTCAGTGTTGAGAACAACGCCATACTGATTCTTTACATACTTTGCAAAACTCTTCTTGTTGTCAAGCTTGATCTTTGCAAGTCTGTCAAGAACGTCCTTGTCGTCATTGAATACAGCAAGCTTTGAAAGCTCAGCGGCATTCTTGAGGAAGCCGTCGCCTATCTTCTCGCAAAGAAGATCTGTCAGACCCTCGTTAGACTGATAAAGCCATCTTCTGTATGCGATACCGTTTGTAACGTTCTTGAACTTTGTTGGTGTGTCAAGATACTCGTCCTTGAATGTTTCTTTCTTGATGATTTCAGAGTGTATCTTTGCAACGCCGTTTACACTGTGGCAAGCGTGTACGCAAAGTGTAGCCATTTTCACCTTGTTGTCCTCAACGATAGACATATGTGAAACCTTAGCCTGATCCTTGTATCTCTCCCAAAGATCCTTGCAGTAACGCTCGTTTATCTCGATGATGATAGAGAAGATTCTAGGGCAAACGCTCTTGAGGAGGTTGCAGTCCCACTTCTCCAAAGCCTCAGGCATTACAGTGTGGTTTGTGTATGCAAATGTGTTCGTAACGATGTGCCAAGCCTTGTCCCATGAATAGCCGCAATCATCAAGAAGAACTCTCATAAGTTCTGGGATAGCAAGTGTCGGGTGAGTATCGTTGATGTGGATAGCTACCTTTTCATGGAGATTGTCAAGTGTGCCGTAAACGCTCATGTGCTGATTTACGATATCTCCGATAGAAGCAGCGCAAAGGAAATACTGCTGTCTGAGTCTGAGTGACTTGCCCTCTGCGTGGTTATCGTTAGGATAAAGCACCTTTGTGATAGCCTGTGAAATGATGTTCTTGCTAAGAGCCTTCTGATAGTCGCCCTGATTGAACATTGACATATCAAAGTCAGCCATTTCAGCTTTCCAAAGTCTGAGCTTTGAAACTGCTTCGCTGTTGTAGCCTGATACGAACAGATCGTATGGAACAGCCATAACTGATGTGTAGTTCTCGTGAGTTACGCAGTGATACTGATTGTCCCAGTATTCCTTAAGCTCGCCGTCAAAACGAACCTCGACAGCCTTTGACGGAACAGGAACGAGCCATACAGAGCCACCCGGGAGCCAGTTGTCAGGAAGCTCGGTCTGCCAGCCGTCCTCCAGCTTCTGCTTGAAGATACCGTATTCATAGCAGATAGAATAGCCTGTAGCATGATAGCCGTCGGCAGCAAGAGCGTCAAGATAGCAGGCAGCAAGTCTTCCAAGACCACCGTTTCCAAGACCTGCGTCAGGCTCACACTCGTAAATGCCGTTTATAGAAATGCCCATGTCCTTAAGGACCTTTGTAGCCTGCTTCTGCATTTCAAGGTTATAAAGAGAAGTCTTAAGGCTTCTTCCCATAAGAAATTCCATTGAAAGATAGTAGACCTTCTTCTTGCCCTCAGACTGAGTTTTAACAGTGAACTTTCTTCTCTTAGCTTTAAGAATTCCTACAACGATCTTAGAAAGAGCCTCGTATACCTGCTGATCGGAAGCGTCCTCAGGTGTTGTCTGGAAATCGTTGTGAAGAACGTCAAGAAGCTTTTCTTTAAGTTCCTGCGTGGAAATTGTTTTTTCTACAGCACTATTTGCCATAAATCTTTACCTCCTATATACTTTCAAGCCGAGCTTTGCGCTCTGCACCTTTATTACTATATTGGCGAAAACGTTTAAGAAATAAGGATGGTTTTCACCCATTGAGGGGATAGCACGCCCCTGCTCCTGATAATTATACCACAAGCCGACAATTTTTGCAAGAAAAAATGCCAAACGCCCCTAAAATTTAAACACTTTCTACATAGGGCAGGCGTATGATTTGTAGAAATCATAGACGCTGATATGCTATTTTTGCAATAGCTGTCATATTATGTTTGGAATATAATACAGGATATAGTATTTGCCTAATTTTATTATATGGTATAGTTGCATAATTGTCAAGGCGTTCAATTGTATAAAATGCTGATTTTGGAAGAATGAACAGCAAAATGGGGCAGTAGGGGCGGTAGTTTTTATATAATCACAAGAATATGAATTTGCTAGGTGGGCATATAGGCCATGCGATATGTGTTCAGAAAAAAGTGTACTTACGTTATTTGCAGCAAAAGGCTCAATTTCTATGATGCAGAAATTGAGCCTTTTTGTATATTCGTTCGTTTTGATATAATATCTATTCTTCTTCTATCTTTTCTTCAGCCTTTGCAAGCTGTTTCTTGTCATACACGCTCTTTGCTACCTGAATACCGAACACGATCGCCGCACCGATGATAAAAAATACGATGCTGAATGTGCCGAAGGACATAGGGTCTTTAGGCTCTTTAAGCGTTGTAGGACCTATAACTATGGCATACAGTGAGCCTATCATCATGCCGATAACGCAGTAGATAGTCTGGCTTCTGAACTTTTCAAGAGCCTTTTTGATAAGCCTGAGGGTAATGAACACCCCAAGGATAATGCCGATACCCAAAGAGCAGAGAAGTCCGAAATACTCGAAATTCAGATGAAGGAACTCTTTTATTCCCGTGATAACAGGCATATAAAGACCGAATGTGAGAAGTATGGTGGAGCCTGAAATGCCGGGAAGCACCATTGCAGATATTGCGCACATTCCTGCAAGAACAACGAATATCACTGTGCCTATATTCATGTGAGAAACGTCAGCACCGCTGCCGGAGGGATTTATAAGGGATATTCCCACGACTATTGCAATGCCGATAACAGCCCATACGATGTTGTAATATTTGCCCTTAATGCTCTCTTTTTCTTCCATTATCATGACCGGTATCGCCAGAATGATAAAGCCCAGAAACAGCGAGCTTACCTTGTAGATGCCGCTTTCAAACACGTTTGCAAGCACGCTTACTGCAAGAAGCATACCGATCACCCAGCCCACGCCAAGCTTTATAAGAAAGAAAAATGCTTTTTTACGCTTTGCATTGTCACGTCCCATAATGTCGTTAAGGGAATTTATGAAGCTGTCATAAAAGCCCAGCAGGAATGCTATAGTTCCTCCCGAAACTCCAGGGACACTGTCCGCAAGAGCCATGCAAAAGCCTCTGAGTGCGTTTATTATCATACTTGTTTCTATGCCTTAAAAGGCATATCCTCCTTCCGTGGTGTTGTCTGCTTTCGTATCAGCAGACTTTTCTTTTGTTCTGATGTAAGCTTTTTCTACCTGTGTCATCAGCTTTCCAAGCTGTGCTTCCTGCTTATCGTCACTAACGAGCGCCGCACTTTTTTCAGCCGAAGCCTTTGCCGCTCTCACATTACCCTGAGCGAGAAAACACTCGCCCTTGTAAAGCTCACAGTTGCACCGAAGCGTTTTGTCAGCGTCACGGCTTTTCTCTGCGCTGTCAAAAAACTTCACCGCCGCTTCAAAGCGTTCGTTGAAATATTCCAGCAGACCAATGGTGAAAAGCATTTGCCCATTGCGTTTATCGAGAAGACCTCGCTTGAAGTAATGCTCTGCCGAAACAAATATCTCGTTTGCCTGAGAAATATCACCTGACATTAGCCTGCCGTAAAGAAGCAGTTCAAAATACTTGTTCTGATCTGAGGGGGTAAGCTTATCAAAAGCTATACGGTCAAGTGTAAGAAAACAGTCCTCAAAGCGTTTTTCTGAAATGTAAACAGCGGCAAGCTTCAAAAGCCCGTGACCCTTATCTTTGTTCTGCCTGAGAAGATATTTTTCAAGAAGCTCAAAATATTCGTCACAGCCGCCCTTTTTAGCGTAGAGCCTTTCGAGCTTTTTTATTTTGAAGACCCATATGAAAAGCCCTGCAAGCTCGACGATGCACAGGAATATAAGACAAAGAGGAAGCGCTCTCATAAAAACGTTTATGCAAAACTGTGCTCCATAGCGACAGCCCTTTGAAAGCCATGCAATGCACATCACAGCATAACTCAGCACCAGGCTCAATGCGGCAATGAGCCACAAGGTCCTTATAACGCCTTTATGCACCTTGCTCACCTCTTTGTAAATCATATCACATATAAGTAAAAATCAAATGTTGTCTGTGTAAAGAATGGGTAAAAATGTATAAACTGTTCAAAAATTTTTAAATTTAATCTATTGCCGTCTACTGCATATCCTTATTTCTGTTTTTGAGAAGCTTCTGTCTTTTGCGTTCGTGTCTATCCATAACTATCTTTTCGCAGAAGTCTACGACTTTTTTCATGAAAGGCTTGAAAATGTAGAAAAATTCGCCCTCATAGGTAACGACCTCGCCGTTAAAGCCCTTTTTGAACTTGTATACGCCGTAGTTAGGGTTTGTTTCATCGTTGTAGAATGGTATGCCCTGAAAATCATAGATATAGTTTTTGCCCTCCAAAGCCCAGTTTATCATCGTCCACTGCATGAGATAGTTAGGGTAGAGGTTTCTGTGGTGGTTTGCGGAAGCACCGTAAACATAGCAGGTCTTGCCTGCATACTGTGTTGTTACTGCACCTGACAACGGTATCTGCTTGCCGTCCTCGTCAACATAGCACATGAAAAGTCGGCAGTGTTCAGGACCAAGACCATTAAGCATTTTTACAAAATACTCCTTTGAACGGATAGAGAAGCCATCTCTGATACCTGTTGCCTGCATGAGAGGGTAGAAATCGTCAAGAGCCTCAGTGCCGCAAGCCTTGCAGTAAACGCCCTTTCTAGGGGCTTTTCTGATACGGTTTCTCCAGTCAGGCTTGAAAGTCGCCATGACCTCGTCAGGGGTCTTGCCCTCGATATTTCTAAGCATATAGTTATTACGAGCCTGAATAGTGGTCAGCTCAGCCGCTTTGTGTATGTGCTTGAAGCCCATGTCCTCGATAAGCTTTGTACACTTGTCGTCGCCCTCCTCGAAACAAGGGTCCCACATAAACTGGTAGCATTTGTATTTCTTTGCAAGCACCTTTACGCCCTCGAAAAGGTCGGTCATGACCTCTTTATCAGACCAATCGCAAACAGGGCCATGAGGGGCATACATAAAAGTAACACCGAAGATAGGCACTTTTTTGATTATGATAAGGCAAGTTCCACGGATATTGCCGTCAGCGTCACGGGAGATAACAGCGTCCCAGCCCCAGTTGTCCTTTACCTTCGGCCATTTGAGGGATTGCATGAAATTGCCGTATTTGCTGGTGCTTGCGAACTGTTCATATTCTGCAAGGAGTTTTTCATCGGACTTATTGATTATTTCCATTTTATAAAGATCCTCTCTGTAAGAATTTTTCTGTTATTATGCACTATTTCATTTATTATACTACATATTACGGGAAAAATCAAGGGGGAGTTTAAGTGAGGAGTGAGGAGTGAGGAATGAGGAATGAGGAGTGAGGAATGAGCAAAGCTGCCCCCAAGCACCGAGCGAAGCGAGAGATAAAGCGCACGCTCAAGCCCGGCGCTAGAGGGC